>Ga0180007_10000088_pt1 | contig 161563 bp, 146 predicted proteins | sample MM_PC_MetaG_FD_121122 | JGI IMG/M metagenome (GOLD analysis project Ga0180007, IMG submission 121122) | Groundwater microbial communities from the Aspo Hard Rock Laboratory (HRL) deep subsurface site, Sweden - MM_PC_MetaG | ecosystem: Environmental > Aquatic > Deep subsurface > Groundwater...
CATTTTGGCCGATCTCTGCGTTGGGCTCAAATTTCAATCCTCGAAATACTCAATGTATTCCTGTGGTTGAAATTTTCGCCCGCCTTGAGCTTGACCAAACTGAAACGTTTTGAAAGTGGCTCTTTATTCTAAATGTTTATAAACTATCTGGCTCATATGTGTAGTATATCTTTGCCGAGTGTACAAATAACAGGGGAATAATTATGATAAAAACAAGAATAACCGAATTGTTTGGTATTAAACGACCAATTGTTCAGGGCGGAATGATGTGGATAGCAGGTGCAAAACTTGCATCTGCTGTTGCTAATGCCGGAGGAATAGGATTTATGGCGGCTCTTGCTTTTCCTGATGCCGAAAGCTTAAGAGAAGAAATAAAAAGATGTCGTAAAATGACAGAAAAACCCTTTGGAATTAATTTAACTTTTTTGCCTACATTGCGCCCGCCGGACTATCCGGCATATATTAAAGTATGTATAGAAGAAGGTGTAAAGTTTATAGAAACCGCCGGGCAGAATCCGGAAAAATATATGGATCAGATAAAATCAGGCGGCATCAAAGTTGTGCATAAATGTACTTCCGTAAGACATGCTGTAAAGGCCGAAAAAATCGGTTGTGATGTGATAAGCATTGACGGTTTTGAAGCGGCCGGACATCCGGGAGAAGATGATGTTACTTCATTGATTCTTATACCTCTTACAAGAGATGCTGTAAGTATTCCAATCATTGCATCCGGCGGCTTTGCAGATGGTCGCGGTCTTGTAGCAGCTCTTTCGCTTGGTGCTGATGGTATCAACATGGGTACGCGCTTTGTTGCAACAAAAGAAGCTCCGGTACACGAAAATATAAAACAAGCCTTAATAAATCACAGTGAGCTTGATACACGCCTTATCATGCGTTCTATGCGAAATACCGAAAGGGTTATTCATAATACTGCGGCAGATAAGGTTCTTGAAATAGAAAACCGTGGCAATATGCGTATTGAAGATATTGTTCCATATGTTTCAGGCCTTGTAGGAAAAGAGATGCAAAAATGCGGTGATATTGAAAAAGGAACTCTTGCGGCAGGTCAATGCATGGGATTTATACGTGATATTCCGACATGCAAAGTACTGTTGGATCGTATTATGAAGCAGGCAGAAGAAATAGTTAAAGATATTGGGAATAAATTTCTCAGTTCTACGTAAAACTTTAGCTCAATATCATTTTAGATAAAACGATTCAAGGATTCGAGGGTTCAAGAGATAGATGAAAATATCATTTCACTTGAACCCTTGGCCCCTGGAATCCTTGAACCCTTAAAGCAATGAGAGGAAGCAATGGCAAAGCTTTTTGAAGAAACACAAATTAATGGAATGACTCTGGCCAACCGGTTTGTACGTTCAGCTACATGGGAAGGTATGGCAAATGATGACGGCAGTGTTACACCTATGCTTATAGATTGTATGGTTGATCTTGTAAAAGGGGGTGTCGGACTGATTATTTCCGGTCATGCATATGTCCAAAGGGTAGGGAAGGCAAGCTTTTTGCAACTCGGGGCTTATAGCGATGATTTACTTCCAGGCCTTACTGATATGGCTGATGCGGTGCATAAAAACGGTGGTAAAATTGTGTTACAGATTGCTCATGCAGGTTTTTTTGCCAGAACGGATTTAACCAAAGTTTCTGCTCTCGCTGCTTCAGATATGGGAAATTCTTCTAAAGTTCCTCACCGGGTTGTTTCCGTATCGGACATAAAACAAATTATAACAGATTTTGCCGAAGCTGCTAATAGAGCAAAGAAAGCAGGTTTTGACGGTGTTCAGATTCATACTGCTCACGGATATCTGTTAAGTCAGTTTTTATCGCCTGCTTTTAATAGTCGAATCGATGAATACGGAGGCAGTATTGAAAACAGATCAAGAATTTTAATAGATGTGCTCAAATCTGTAAGAAGTGTTGTAGGGCCGGATTATCCTGTAATGGTGAAAATCAATGTGGCTGATTTTATAGAAAATGGCCTTGAGCTTAAAGATTCACTTAAAATTGGAAAAATGCTGGAATCCGAAGGCATAGATGCCGTAGAGCTTAGCGGAGGAGTTTTGACCGGCGATAAGCTTAGCCCAAGTCGCAAAGGAATAAATTCTGAAGAAAAGGAAGCATATTTTTTGAATGAGGCAAAAGCTTTCAGAGAAAAAATATCAGTGCCAATTATTCTTGTAGGAGGAAATCGTTCTTATCAAATGGCTGATAAAATAATTACGGAAGGTGCTGTGGATTATATATCCATGTGTCGTCCTTTAATCAGAGAACCTGATCTTATTAACCGGTGGAAATCCGGAGATATTGAAAAATCCGCCTGTATTTCGGATAATAGGTGTTTTCGCCCGGCATTGACAGGAAAAGGCCTTTACTGTGTTAGTGATAAAAAACAGGGATGATTATGTCCGATAATGCTTGCAGTAACGGGAAGCGAAGATGAATTTGCGCCTCCTGATTTAGTCGAAAAGTTAGTATTAAATTTAAACAACATGGCTGTTGTGAAGGTTATTGTTGGTGCGAATCATTTTTTATTCGGATTTGAAGATGAACTGGCAGAAGTTCTTAACAGATATATTTAGCAGTCAGGCGGATTCATTAATTTCAGCTTATGCAATAATTTCTATTATATCAACAGCTATTCACTATTCAAGCTGTGACATCTGTTTCCCCTTACTGTTGAATTAATCAGTTCGGCGGCAGGCGGCTTCTCTTTTGAGGAATTGGGCCAGACCTTTGACGTTGAGTTTTCTCTGGAAAGGTTCAAGTTTTGAAACTTTGATTTTGCATGAGTTGAAAGTTTACAACCAAACTTAGGAACAACTGCATCGCGGTCAAATATTTTAGAAAATTGGATTTGCATGCTCTTCCAAACGGCCTCCATTGACGTTAAATCGGCATCTCTTATGATGTTTGTTAAAACTTTTGGATAAAGAATTCTGACCAAAATTTCTGGTTAGGTGTTGATAATAAATAAGGGATATTAAGGGGGTTGTTACCTTGTTCGATTTTCGATATATAATCTACTGTTATGATATTTTTGTTGACGATGTGTGCCAATCGTATATTATACACATTATGTGTGTATGGAGCTTGCTATGAGAACTAATATTGATATTAACGATGAACTATTGGAAGAGGCTTTTTCGGTCAGCCAAATGAGGAGTAAAAAAGATTTAATTCATGAAGCTTTGCTGGAATATATTAAATTAAAAAAAAGAAAAGATCTTACCGAATTAGCCGGAACAATAGAATTTTATGAAGGATATAGCCATAAGGATTTGAGGAAGACAAGAAATGATTCTTGTTGATACCTCGGTCTGGATTCATATTCTTAGAGATAAAGGCGGCAAAATGGTGCAAGCCTTTCGTGAAAAAACAGCTTCAGAAATTATTGTGTTCAGTCGTTTTATTCAAATTGAATTGCTTCAGGGCGCAAAAGACGACTTTGAATGGAAACGCCTGGATGATTATTTATCAAGCCAGTATTATCTTGAAGCTAACGAAAATACTTGGAGGCATGCAGCAAGAATTTATTTTGAACTCCGAAAATCAGGCATTACTGTGAGCAGTACTATTGATTGCGGTATTGCCTGTATCGCAATGGAAGCAAAAGCTCTGTTACTGCACAGAGATCATGATTTTGAAAAAATTGCAGGAATAAGACCTCTTGCGAATGAGTTTTTTGATCCGCTGAGTACTCAAAATTAATCCTTAGTTCATGAAAAATCCTTAACCGGCAAACTGAAGTAAAGAAGTATATGGTGTCACTCAAGCCTGCTTGAATTCTATTCAACAGGGAAGAATAAGGGACATGAGAATTATGCTCTTTATTTCCATACTTTCCAGATTAGCTACCCTATTGCAAAATATTCGGCGCTTAATCTCAAGGGCATCGTCTCTGAATTACCTTCGATCTATCTTAGACATAATAAAAACGAGTTCTGTACAAACGCCACGGTAGGGCCAACAACCGGATTGAGACGGTCGCAAAAAACGCACTGCTAATCCGCCGCTTTGGGCTTGCCAGTACCAAGCCGTATCAAATAGTCCTTGCCTATTTGTATCCTAAATATTACAAACATAAATCCTGATTAGTATTCAGACTACGGACACATTCGATGCTTGGTTTGCCAGCCTGAAAGATAAACGGGCGATAGCACGCATTCAAGCGCGCATCGACCGAGCCGTAGATGGCAATTTTGGTGAGTGTTCACCGGTGGGTAAAGGTGTATCGGAGATGCGAATTCACTATGGGCCGGGCTATCGAGTGTATTTCGTACAGCGCTGCATGGAACTGGTGATCCTACTGGCAGGGGGCAACAAGTCTTCACAGAGCAAGGATATCAAGACCGCGCTACAACTGGCGGACAAATTATAGGAGAACAACATGACATTGAAGTTGCGCAAATGGGATAGCGCCGAATATCTCAAAACCGATGAGGATATGGTCCTGTATCTTGAGGCCTGCATGGAAGAAGCTGGCGACGATGCAGCTTTCATTGCCAAAGCGCTTGGCAACATCGCCCGCGCCCGTGGAATGAGCCAACTTGCCAAAGACACCGGGTTGTGCCGAGAGAGCCTGTACAAAGCACTTTCCGGTGAGGGGAATCCGAGCTTTGCAACTATTTTGAAGGTAACACATGCGCTGGGATTCAAGCTGTATGTTCAAGGGCAGAGAAAAGACAAACATAAAATTACAAAAATCACCCAACAAAGGTAATATATCTGCGGAGGCAATGGAGGAAAGGGGGTTGACCAAGGGGAATGCGTCAGAGCAAAACACGCTCCGGACACAGGGCCGGGTTGGTGTGCAAACTGCGCTTGGACGGATACGAAAGGCGGTAGAAAAGGATAGAAAACAAAAGTTCACAGCGCTGTATTATCATGTTTACAACGTAGATATGAGCTCAAATTGATCCTGCAACAATATTTTGGACATGAACCGTCATCTACACCCGGCTATCCCTTATCGGTTTCCTCCCCAGGATTTCCCGACTCCGTTTCACTGGACACTGTATAATCAAAATATTTCTGTTGCCGCCAGCCGGATATGTTCGGCACTAAACGAGGCTGGTTTTTTCAGCCGCTGCCGCAATAAGTCCTCCACGGGCCAAGTGGTTTGCTTTTCTAAACAGACCTCCGGAACCCTGATGGATGGCAATAACTGCTGTTGGATCAAACAGATTTCTATCAACTTCAAAAGGAGATAATCCATGTCTGAAGAAATAATTAAAATTAATAGTGATGACAATATAATATTAGAGGGATTGTATGATCCGGGAACAAAAAAACATGGTGTTATCATCACTCATCCGCATCCTCTTTATGGCGGTGATATGTATAATAATGTTGTTGAAGCAATCCAATCAGCATATCAAAAAAAAGGATACGCAACATTAAGATTTAATTTCAGAGGAGTGGGTGCAAGCGGCGGTACCTATGACGATGGCATTGGAGAACAAAAAGATATTATTGCCGGATATAAGTTTTTAAAAACAATGGATGTGGAACAAATTGATCTTTGCGGCTATTCATTCGGAACATGGGTTAATGCTCAAATTAAAGATCAAATTACAGTTAATTCATCTATTATGGTATCACCGCCTGTGGCTATGATGAAATTTGAAACTGATTTAAAAATTAATCATTTAATACTTGCAGTAACGGGAAGCGAAGATGGATTTGCGCCACCGGAACTGGTTGAAAAGTTTGTATCAAATTTAAACGGCACGGCTGATATAAAGGTTATTGATGGAGCGGATCATTTCTTCTTAGGATATGAAGACAAACTGGCAGAAATTGTTGATAGTTATATAGCAGACAGGCAGCTTGGGAAATAATATATCTGCAAGAAAAGAATATTTTTAACTACATTATTTGTCTTGACACACAAAATCGATCTTTCTATAATCTAAAACAAATAGAAAATATTTACCATAGAATTCAAATCGTTATTACAATTATAAACATTCATATGAAAAATAAACGGTAGTTTTTTTGAATTATTAAATTTGGAGTATAATATTTTTTGCTTGTAATAATTTTATAACAGGCCGCGAGACAAACGCGGTTTTTTTTATGCAAATTAAATGTCAGTATTTAATTCGGATCAGGCAAACACAATAAACAATATTACCTAAAGAGCAGGAATTGCCTTATGGCAATAATCACTAATGCCAAAAAATACGAAACCCAAACAAATGTCTGAAAATAATTCAGTCCAAACGGAATATATTTATCCAACAACTTCACAAAAAGATATAATTCATTCTATCCGAAGGCTTATGCAGGGAGCTGAACTTTACAATAAAGAGATTAATAAAAAATATAATATAAGCGCTGCCCAGGTCAACTGCTTGCTTGCTCTTAATGAGCACGGTCCTTTGCCACCCTCACAAATTGCAAAAATAATAATGGTTAATTCAAGCACCGTAACAAGTATTATCGACCGCTTGGAACAAAAAAACTTGGTGGAAAGGCAAAGGATATCCCACGACAGAAGAATTATAACGGTTCAGCTTACAGAAAGTGGGAAAACATTGGCTGAAAACGCTCCTTCTCCGATTCAGCAAAAAATAATCGACGGGGTAAAAAGGCTCACACCCCAGGAAGTTGAACATATTGTTAATGGCTTGAATATGCTTACAAATATGCTTGATGTTCAAGATCTTGAAGTTGATTAAAAAAGCTACATCTCTCATTTATTCTTACCTTACTTTATAACCTTACTATCCTTTTTTTAAGATAAAAACCTTGACTTATCCAATCCATTACTTTAGTGTTATTGTTTCAATACAAAATATATTGAATCAAATAATATTGATATAAAATATATCAAATGAATAGATCATATAACCTACATATCTAATAATAAACCGGAGTGAGTAGATAAATGAATTCGATAAATTTAAAAAAAGATCAGGTAGATAAATCAACAAATCTGTTGGGTGCTGATACTGTTGAGATGCTCCTTAAGTCTCATGATGATGCTCTCTGGATACTGGAAAATATGGGTGTAGGCTGCAAACAGGCTGATATCCAGAATGCTTTCCGGCAATTTGAATCTGAAGGATTAGCTTTTCAGCATGAAGACCGGATATATGTTACCAGGGAGTTGGTGGAAAAATGTCTGTCTACAACTCCCGGTGTTGATGAATTTTTTGTTCCTTTAAACAGTTTTTTCATAGGTGGCACGGCCCCATACATTTATGATGATGAAAAAGGAATAGGTGGTATTTTCCCTACGCCCGAACATGTGGCCAAAATCGCACAAATTGCTGAAGAGCATGATGTTGTAGCCGGTATGGGCAGGGCTATAAAACTGAAAAATGAAGTAGTACAGATGAACATTATGGATAAATACTGCTCAAAACCTCTCTATTTTGCAGTGACGTGCGATGCCTCACTGGAACGCGCCAAACAATTATGGGAAGAGAGAAAGAACATCATGATTGTTTTTTGCCTCACCCGTCCGCCTCTTGAGGTTAATGAAAATTTTTCTGAAAACTTTGTGAAGGTAGTAAAGGCCGGTCTGCCGGTTTTTATATCAGCAATGCCCATGGGAGGCATCAGTACTTCTTATTCCTATAATGGGGCACTGGCTATGACTCATGCTGAAGTGCTTTTTGGCATCTGTGCCGCTCAATTACTCAATCCCGGTGTAACTTGTATACATGCAGGTTTTCCGACCATCGCTGATCCTCGGATAGATTATAATCCCAATTACGGTTTGGTCAGTCATAATCTGTTAAACATTTTAATGACACATCTTAACCTGATGCTGGATTTGCCGACATTTCAAAGCGCCGGCACTACCCATGAAGAGCATTTGACTCAAAAGGCTTTTGATGACGCCCGCATGGGACAGGCAATGTGTAAAAAATACGGGGTGCATATGATAAGACATCCCTTTTCTTTTTTAAGATATCTGATTGATTTTTCCATAGCTAAACTTGAAAAAGGCATTGAAATTGCCCAAGAGGTAACAGCTGATGACGCACCGGAAGTCAGGATGCCTGTTTATGATGAAAGAGGCATGGAATCCATTAAGACTATCGGGCTTGGTATGTATATGGATGATCCTCTTACTACGGCAAATTTCGGAAAAATATTTGTAAATTAATAAAGGAGAAAAACAATGTGTGGCATAGCAGGATGTATAGGAACACGTGACGTAGATACAATTAATCGTATGTTGGACGCACTTCCTCACAGGGGGCCCAATGATCGCGGACTTCATGTAAACGGAAACATTGTCTTTGGGCATACCAGACTTTCAATAGTTGATGTGGCTCAGGGTCATCAACCTATCATTAGCAGAGACGGAAACTCAGGTATTGTTTGTAATGGTGAGATTTATAATTTCAGAAAACTTAGAAGAAAAATTGACTCAAAGTACAGTTTTCAAACCCAGTCTGATACCGAGACCGTCTTGCATCTCTATCGCGAAAAAGGGCCCGATTGCCTTAAAGAGCTTGACGGAATGTTTGCCTTTGCCGCTTATAATGGTGATGATTTTATGCTGGCAAGAGATCCTATCGGGATTAAACCTCTTTATTACGGCATACAGAACGGAAAAATGTATTTTTCTTCGGAATTAGGGGCAATGAGTCATGCCGGTTTGGATGAGGTTCATGAATTTCCGGCCGGACATTATTATACTCCAAAAGAAGGGTTTGTACAGTTTTATCGGGTGCCTGAGATTGAAGATCATATTCTTGCGGATATTGAGGAGTCATGCGAAATTATAAGAAAGACTTTCATTGATGCAGTAAAAAAACGTTTATTGGCAGATCCTGAAGTGCCGGTAGGCTCTTTTTGCAGTGGTGGTCTCGACAGCAGTCTGGTGGCAGCTATAGCTGCTGATGAAATACCCAACCTGCACACATTTGTCGTAGGCATGCAAGATGAGTATGGCAATTTTAGTGATGATGTAAAAGCTGCACGTATCGCAGCCAAACATATCGGTTCAAATCATCATGAATACATCTTCACTGAAGATGAGTACTATGAAGCGCTTCCTACCGTGATCAATAAACTGGAAAGTTATGATCCATCTCTTGTCCGTTGTGCTTTGCCCTGTTACTTTACCTGTAAATGTGCTGCGGACTATGTAACGGTAGTACTTACCGGAGAAGGGGCTGATGAGCTTTTTGCCGGATATCATTATATGAAAAATTTTCCAATTGACAAACTAAACGAAGAAGGCAGACGCTGTATCGGTAACCTTCATAATATTAATCTTCAAAGAGCTGACCGTATGGGTATGCTCTTTAGTCTTGAACTCAGAGTCCCGTTTTTAGACACTGCTATGGTTGATCTTTCCATGAAGATACCTCCTGAATTGAAAATTCGTGAACATAATGGGGCAAAAATAGAAAAATGGATTTTAAGAAAGGCTTTCGAGGATACTAACTATCTGCCCGATGAAATACTGTGGCGCTACAAGGTTCAGTACACACAGGGTGCAGGTTGTGAGAGTCTTGGCGAATCTTTAGCTGAGAAAATGATTACTGAAGATGAATATATACAAATTAAAGAAGAAAATCCAACTGCTGTTATTAATAGCAGGGAAGCCGCCTATTATTTTAAGATTTTTCGCGAGTTTCATCCCCAGGATTCAATTCTTGGATCTATAGGAATATGGACCGGGTTTGATTTTGCAGAAGAAAGAGAAAAGGTTACAGGAACAGTTGACGGTGATCGCAAACATGAACGGGAAGAAAACGATAAAGAGACCATGGTGGCCTAGCTTTTTTTAAAGATAGTCTTTTATTACGGCAAAGTAAAATCCCACGCAAGAGTTGTGCTTTAGCTATTAGCTCTGGCTGTAGCTAAAGCTATTTTGGCTTACGGACAGTTATATTTAATCCCTCAATATTTACTTGTCTCTTATATGATTCTTTTTCTTTGCCGACTCAATTCGTAATTTTTTATATAGATAATAAACCTTAAGGAGGTAAATTTTATGGCGTTTCCTACGCATTCAAAATACGTTATTATAGGAGCGGGGATTCACGGGCTTAGCACTGCTTTTCATCTATCCGGTGAATTAAAGAAAAGGGGCTCAGGGTCAGGAAAAGATATAATTGTTCTTGATAAAACTGCTATCGGAGCCGGAGCATCCGGAATCGCCTGTGGAGTTATAAGGAATAATTATTTTCAGGCAGCTATGCAGGAAATTATGATGCACAGCGTAAATGTATGGGATGAAGATGTTGAAGGTTATGGTTATTGGCCTGTTGGATATATGCAGATTTCGCCGGAAAGTATGCATGAAGGTGTATCCCAAATATATGAGCGGCAGAAAAAGCTTTCTTATGATTCAGTATTTATCGAAGGCGAAAAAGATTGCCTTGAATACATGAAAAAAAATGTATTTGATGACTGGCAGGCACAAGGCGTAACTTCGATCCTTCACGAAAAAAGAGGAGGATACGCTCACAATGCCCGTGCTTTATACAGACTTGCGGACAAAGCTGAAGCATTAGGCGTAAGGATATTAACAGGAGTCAAAGTGGAAGGTTTTGACTACAAGGATTGTATTACAGCCGTTGAAACCGACAAGGGTAAGATTTCATGTGATTATGTGATTGCCGGACCGGGCCCATGGGGCAATAAGCTCTGGGAAATGATAGGTATGCCGGACAAAATAAATATTAAAGGTACAGACGGAAAGATTCATACGGATGTGAAAATGTGGACTTATCTGTCACTTCAGGAAGGTACACTTGGCGTAGATCCGGAATACGGTTATGATAAGTGGGGTAAGATGCCCCCGGTTATGCATGTGGACAGCAATTCTCCTCTGTATTCCAGTGAAGACGGTTCGCTGATCACGGACAAAATGTGGGGCATCTATTATAAACCCGATTGTAATTTCAATGGTATTCAGGGAGGCGCTATGCCGAACCTTGTAGAAAAAGATGAAATAAACGTTGATCCCTATGGAATCGATTCACCGGATTTCATCGTAGGCCCTGAATTTGCCCATATGTGGACTTCTGCTTTGGCACATTGCCAAAAACGATATGAAAATAAATATCAATTATACAAAAATGAACCTTCAGGCGGATTAGGAATCTTTACTCCGGATAATTTCCCTGTATTTGATGTGTTTAAACAAAATTGCTATATGATATTAGATTCCAGTCACGGTTATAAGATGATAGGTATTGGCAAGCTGGTGGCCCAGGAAATTTTGGGAGAAAAACAGGAGTTGTTAAAACCCTTCCGCTTTGATCGGTATGAAAAGGGAGAACTTCTTCCGGTATCCAGCAGTCCTTTTCCGTGGAGCTGATAAATAAGTAGAATGGATATCACAATACTTGGTTCCGGCGGATGCATGATAATCCCAAAGCCTTTATGTAAATGCCGGGTTTGTAGTGAAGCAAGAGAAAAAGGGGGGCCTTATAGAAGAACAGGCCCCTCTGTTTTTATACATGATGAGAACATCCTTATTGATACGCCTGTTGAAATTGCTTATCAATTAAACCGTTCAGGCATAGAGCAGATTAATTATCTTCTTTTTACACATCTGGACCCGGATCATGTAGAAGGCTTCAGGGTTGTGGAACAGATAACTCTGGATTTTCGCACATGGCGGGCCTACGAAGGTAAATGCATTAAACTTGTTTTGCCGGAAGAATTGTTTGGCCGCCTCGGGAATATTCAGTCATGTTATGGTTCAATAATAGACTTTTACCGTTTAAGTGGTTTTGTGCATTGTATTTCCTATAGCAAAAGCATAAAATTGGGTGCTGTTCGGGTAACTGCCATTCCTGTTGACCGTGGGAATCAGACAGCTTTTGTATATGTAATTCAAAAAAACTCTAAAAAGATAATTTATGCTCCATGCGATATAAAACCATTTCCGGAAAGCAGGAAGGAAATACAAGATGCCGATCTGCTTATAATTCAGCCAGGCATATTTGAAAACGGCCTTAAACATGACTTTAAATATCCGGATGATCATATCTCAAGAACTACGCTTTATACTTTTGAAGAAACACTAAAACTGGCAAAACGAATAAATTCAAAAAAGGTTTTGCTCACTCATATTGAAGAATACTGGAACAGAAGCTATGATGATTACAAGGAATTGGAAAAGCAATTCGATAACATCAAGTTTGCATATGACGGGTTAAGAATCAATATACAATAAACAGCAGGATATCATAATAAAATGGAATTAATTCAGCAAGCATATCTGGAAAGAATACATAATGACGCTCTTCGTGTTTTGGAAGAAGTCGGCGTTAAATGTGAATCTATTAAAATAAGGCAGCTATTTGAGGAAACCGGCCTTGCTGCCTATGATGAATCTTCCGGGACAATCCATATTCTCTCGCCTCTGGTAGAACAGGCTTTAAATACTGCTCCTAAACGGGATCAGTACTGGATTCCGGAAAATTCTTTCGGTGTTGGAGGAACAGCCCCTTTTGTTTATGATGATAACAGTGGAGAGTTGATTGAACCAAAAATTGAACATCTGGTAAAGATAGCCCAGCTTGTTGATAAAGCTGATGTGGTTGATTTTATGGCAAGAGGTGTGCTTATCGTTAAGCAGGAAGTAAAAGTGATGGATACAATAATTGAGCATTGCCGCAAACCCATATATGTGGCTGCCTTAACCGATGAAGGTATAGCCCGTGCCAAAGAAATCCATGATACAAGAGGATTGATCACAGTGCAGTTTTCCATTATAAACAGCCCATTAAATATTATTGAGAGTATGGTAGATCCTTTTCTTTCATGTGTTAAAAGCGGTATTCCGATTTATGTATCGACCATGCCTATGGCGGGCCTGTCCGGTCCTTATTCCATGTCGGGACTTTTGACACTTACTCATGCCGAGGCGCTGTTTGGAATTACATTAACCCAGCTGGCAAACCCAGGCCTGATGGTTGTCCATGCGGGTCTGCCATCCATAGCCAATATCCGAAAAAATTATGCGGTTGATCTGGGTCTTATATCACATAATGTAGCAAATCTGCTGATAGAAAAAGTAAACAAGATGCTTGATATTCCATCTATCCAGACTGCCTGCACTACCAATGAGGATAAACCGGGCAAAAGGGCGGAAGAAGATGCCATCAACGGTTTTGCAATGATGAAAAAATACGGCTTTCATCAGATGCGACATTCCTTTGGATTTTTAAAGGAATTGATCTCATTTTCAATACCTAAGTTAGAAAGACATATTGATTTATGTCGCGAAACAACTGCAAAGCAGTCCCCTGATTATGAACTGGAACCTTATGATGAAGAAGGTCTTAATACAATTATCAGAAACGGAATCAATGCCAATTATATGAGAGATGAAAATACCCTTACAAATACAGGAAGATGCTTTTTAAACTAAAAAAGGGATGAAACAAATGAATGTAACTGTTTATCAGACAAGTCCCGTACTTCTGGATCTAAAGTCTAACCTGAAAGACATTATCGGCAAAATTCATCAGGGCAAAGAACAAGGAGCCCAGCTTATGGTATTTCCGGAACTTGCGTTAACAGGATATTTTGTTGGTAAACGACATCATAAAGTAGCACTTAGGCTTGATTCCAAAGAAATCACGAAATTAGCCTCTGCCACAAAAGGTACGGCTGCAGTCATTGGTTTTATTGAGGAATCGCCTTCTATGAATTTTTATAATTCAGCTCTGGTGGCTATAGACGGAGAAATAGCTTTTGCCGTAAGAAAGCTGAATCTTCCCAACTATGGCGTTTTTGAAGAAAGAAAATTTTTTTCATCCGGAAAGCATATTCCGGTTTTTAAACTACATGATTTTACTATTGCTGTCTTTATATGCAATGACCTCTGGCATCCTTCCCTGCCATATCTTGGCGTGACACAAAAAGCCGATATTTTTATTACAATATTCAATTCTTCTCAGGGTTCAATGGGGACAGCTTTTAGCAATATTGAAACTTGGTCGATTATAAATAGATTTTATTCCCGCGTTTTCGGTATTTATAATATATGCGCAAACCGGGTCGGAGAAGAAGGTCTTATAGAAAAAAGAGATATTAATTACACTGATGAATTATTGGACGATAATCCTGAACCTTACAGATTCTGGGGTGGAAGCGAAATACTTAATCCTTTTGGACAGGTTATAGCTCAGGCTAAAATGTATGAACCGGATGAAATTTCTGCCGAGTTATCAAGAGATTTGCTTCGACAAAAAAGAATTCTCCTGCCTTATTTAAGAAACGATGATCCTTATTTTACTCACCGGGAGCTTGGCCGTATTTTATTTGGTAGTGAAAAAGGACCTCCATTTAAACCTAAAATATAATTTTCACATTATATTTGGTTAATATTGATCAAAAATTATTAAGAATCTCAAATATATCAGATTTTAATCGGCACATAGTGCAAAATTGTAGTTGTTATGTTTGTGCTTAATGATATATTTGCAAAATCGTTTATCTTTATCCGTTACGTTTTATTTTATATCATGAAGCTTTGGTCTTTAAGTGATTATGGAAACAATAGACAGAAAAAAAATAATAGAAAACATTCTTCATTTTATCGAAGAAAACAATGTGCAATCGCTTCAAGAACTTGTTGAAAACACGCATCCTGCTGACTTAGCTGAAATTTTACAGGCATTGGATAATGATAAACGTGATTATCTTTTTAGCCTGATGAATGCTGAGACTGCTTCATATGTTGTAACCGAGCTTGATGAGGTAACACGTCTTGATATAGTCAGTGATCTGAAAACAGAAAGATTGTCGGAAATTGTCGATGAAATGGATTCCGACGATGCCGCAGATATTGTAGCTGAACTTCCCGAAAAGGTTCAAGAACAAGTACTTGCCAATATTGAACCGCAAGATAGGGCTGAAGTCGAAAAACTGTTGGTACATGATGAAGACAGCGCCGGTGGTATCATGGCGCTCGAGTATATTGCCGTTTATGAAGATCAGATAGTTGATGATGCCATTAGCGAGATCCGGACCCGTGCTGAAGAGGTTGATGAAATATTTTACATCTATGCTGTGGACAGAGCAAACCGCTTAGTCGGTGTAGTTCCTATGAAGAGTTTGTTTCTTAGGAATCCAAAGCGCGTTATCAAGGACATAATGCACACCGACGTCATTTCCGTAGGTGTTGATATGGATCAGCAGGAAGTTGCAAATGTAGTAAGAAAATATAATTTATCTGCTATTCCTGTTATTGACAAGCATAAGAGGCTTATTGGCCGTATTACAGTTGATGATATTGTAGATGTACTTCATGAAGAAGCAGATGAAGATATCCACCATATGGCCGGTATTACATACCAGGAATTTTCGCAGGAAACATCAACTTTTCGTATTACAAAAAACAGATTGCCATGGCTCATTGTTGCTTTTGTCGGAGAATTAATGGCTGCTATGGTTCTTAGCCGTTTTGAGGTTTCACTTATGGAAATCGCCGCACTTACCTTTTTTATTCCCGTAATTATGGCAATGGGCGGTAATGCCGGAATTCAATCAAGTACTACAGTAGTGCGTAGCATGGCTTTAGGTGAAAGCGGCACCAGCTTGCGATCTAACTTTTTTCGGGAATTTCGTGTTGCATTATTAAATGGTTTATCTATCGGAACCTTACTGGTGCTTGTGATTCAGGTATGGCCTAATATAGAAAAGCCTCTATTTCTTGGAGCTATTATAGGCATTTCCATGCTGTTTGTAATTGTAAATTCTACTTTATTTGGTGCAGTTATACCTTATGCACTGAACAAATTAAAAATCGATCCGGCCATTGCAACCGGTCCTTTTATAACAACATCAAATGATGTTTTCGGACTTCTCATATATCTAAGTATGGCTACTTATTATCTGAAACATTTGCGTTAATGCATTGATGTTTCAATTTACATGCTTTTGCTTTCAATTAATGCTTTTAACTTATCCCACTGTACTTCCCGGTTGATGACAGGCTTATTATTATTTTTGTAAGCATAAAGATTTTCTTCAAAACTTGGTTTTGCCTTACTTTTATAAATAATTCCAAGTGGCCATGGAGATGATTCACATGCTTTGCTGAAAGCGGAATCCCTGTTTGTCGGATCGTAGCTATCGTCTATAACATATGTGTTTTCTTCATACCATTTCCATGTATTAATCTTGTTAAAGGATACACAGGGGGTAAAGGTGTCTACAAGGGCAAAACCTTTATGCTGTATTGCCTGTTTAAAAATATTTTTGCTTAAATCCTGATTGTGAATAGATGTCCTGGCAACAAAAGAAGCATTCAGGGATACAGCAACAGCCAATGGATTGAAAGGTTCCTCAAACACACCGTCAACCTGTAAGGGAGTCACAAACCCGAGTTGGCTGGTAGGCGAAGCCTGGCCTTTTGTGAGGCCGTAAACCATATTGTTGTGTACGATTATAGTAATATCGGGATTTCTGCGTATAGCATGTATAAAATGATTACCGCCCTCACCGTACATATCACCATCGCCACTTGTAATAATGACGTGCAGGTCGGGATTTGCCGCTTTAATCATCGTTGCCGGTGGTAAAGCCCTTCCATGAAGACCGTTAAAGAAGTTTGTACGAAGATAATGTGGGGTTTTTGCTGCTTGCCCAATGCCTGATACCAGAACCAGGTTTTGAGGATTTATATCCAATTCGTTAAGAGTGCTTTTTAAGGCATTAAGTATCCCAAAATTACCGCAGCCGGGGCACCATGCGATATCTGTTTTTTCTATATCAAAGTTCATTTCTTATCCTTTCTCAAGAAATTATTTCGGATATTTTCTCTGTGAGTTCTTCAACAGTAAACGGCAACCCGTTATATTTTAAAATCTTATGATTTATCTTAACTCCTGTTTCACGTAAAATCAGTTTTCCAAGTTGTGATGTGGCATTGTTTTCAACAATAATCGTATTTTTGGCGGTTAAAAGAACTTGATGCAGATTTTCAGGCAATGGATAAACTTGTTGGAGTGCGATATGGGCAATATCTTTTTTGCCAAGGCACACCACGGCTTCTCTTACTATACGGTTTGTAGAACCCCAGCTGATAATAATTTTCCGGGAATTTGAAGGTCCATATATTTGAGCAGGAATGACAGATTCCTTGATAAGCGAGAGTTTTGCAAGACGCTTATCTACCATTTTTACCCTTAACTCCGGATCTTCGGTTATGTGCCCGGCCTCGTCATGTTCATCGCTATCTACCCCTATAAGTCCTTTGCCTTTACCCGGTATGCCGCGTGGTGAAATGCCGTCATCTGTAATCTTATATCGAAGATAATTTTCATCTGTTTCAATAATATGGTTTTCTATTTTAAGCTGATTTAAATCAAAGGGTGGTATGTTGTAATAAGTATCTACAAGATATTGATCAGTTAGAATAATAACAGGAACCTGAAATTTGTCGGCAAGGTTAAAAGCTTTTTGGGTAATATAAAAAGCATTTTTTAAAGATCCCGGAGCAAGAATAATTCTTGGAAATTCTCCATGTCCGGCATAAAGCGCAAGCTCAAGATCTCCTTGTTCGGTACGTGTAGGCAGTCCTGTAGCTGGACCTGGCCGCTGGGCAAGGTGAATAACAACCGGCATTTCAAGCATACCTGCTAAACTCAAGCCTTCAGCCATTAATGCAAAACCGCCTCCGGATGTTGTAACCATAGTCCTTGCACCGGCATACCATGCTCCGATTGCCATATTAATGGCTGCAATTTCATCTTCGGCTTGTTCAACTATTAATTCAAAATCATGGGCAACTTTAGCCATGAAAGTGATTACCCCTGTTCCTGGAGTCATTGGATAAGAAGTAATGCAGCGGCATCCGCCCGCGATTGCTCCCATGGCGATTGCCTCGGAACCGTTTATCATTATATCGGTTTGAATATCTGATATTGATAATTCAGGAAGCAAAACCGTATTGTTTTCCCGCAGTTTTCTGCCATGCTCAAAACCAAGATTGGCAGCCCGGATATTAAGTTCAACGACTTTATCGCCTTTTTTTTCAAAATACTTTCTTAAGTGGTTTTCCAAAATCTGATAGTCTGTTTTCAGCAAAGAAAGTATAATACCAAGTACGATGCTGTTTGAATAAATTTTGCTGCCAAGCTCTTTTGAGAGTTTGCTTAAAGGTATATCAATGATTTTCAAATTACTTTCCAGCACCTCATTGTCTCCGACAATAATTGTATTTTCCGTGATACGTTTTTGGACTCTATGAAGCACTTGTTTATCTAAAGGTATAATAAGATCGATCCTGTCAATAGGAGCCTGTAGAGGATGTGAGCCTACACGAATACTGGTAGTATTTGTTCCGCCGCGGACTCTTGACATGTATTCTTTTGTGGCAAAAACATAAAGATTATTTTGTTTGAGAATTTTTGTTAAAAGCTGCTCAATTGTCTGAATACCCTGGCCGGCTTCTCCACCGAGGACTATGGAGATGTCATTTGATGGTAGCGTTTGGGACATTAGTATACGCCCTCCTATCGTTTTGAATTATAAAACATTAAATATTCAATAGGTTATACTGGTAGTTTTTACGATTGAACTATATAAATTTACGCGTTTCCCAATGCTTTCAATAAAAAATCAACTTTAGCTTAAGTTGAGCATACTTAATTATTAACGTTAACATTTATTTTAAATATCGCAAGAAAAAGATTTTGGAAAATAATTATATTTATTGCTAAATTTAACATGTTAAGGTAAATGAGTATCCTAAATATTTACGCCACAATTACTTTATGCTTATATAAAGGAGCTATTTTGGAAGGAAAAAAGATAAAAGACAGCCAGGTTACAACTATTCAGCAAATGACACATCTTGATGCTAACTTTGCCGGAAATGTGCATGGCGGGGTAGTAATGAAGCATATTGATTCCACCGCAGGAATTGTTGCTACCAGGCATGCGCAATGCAATGTTGTTACAGCTTCAATTGACCGTCTGGATTTTATCAGCCCGGTATATATAGGAGATTTATTAATCTTGAAAGCCAGTGTTAATATGGTAGGCAAAACTTCTATGGAAATAGGTGTAAAGGTGGAAGCCCAAAATTATATTACCGGTGAAACCAGGACAACGGCACTGGCTTATCTCACGTATGTTGCTTTAGATCAGAAAGGAAATCCTGCCTACGTTCCTCCGCTTATTCTTGAAAACGAAGAAGAAACCCGGAGAAACAGGGAGGCTGCGTCCAGAAGAGAAATGCGGCTTGCAGAAAGAAAAAGAGAAAAAAACAAATAAAGTATGATTCACATGTGCTTTTCAACCAAACGGCAATTAATTTATGAAAAGTACTATATAAATCAATTGCCAAGAAGTTCTTTTTGTAACCATTCTTTTACATCGCCTTCAATTGAATAAACACCCTTATTATTTCCTATAGAGTCTAAGAAGAGTTCTTTAACTTTATTCGGCAATTTTATTTTGGCAAGTTCTGTTGCTTCATCCGAATTTCTGCGTATGAGATATACCACCGGCTCTTTTCCCCAGGTATTTACTACAAAATAGAATGAAACATCCTCTTTTCCCCGGATTACATAATTACCCCGTGTCCAGTTATTGCCCCATTCCAGATAAAGCCTGACGGCTTCTTCAGGAGTCATTTCCCAGTCGATGTTGTCTAACAGATCCTGATCATTTCTAATCTCTTCGATACTTAACATGTATATACCCTTTTAAATTTCTTTTGAAAGTATTTTACGTAATACCGGATTTTCTATCAGTTTGTTAAGATATTTAGTTTGTTCATTCAGGTCTGTGATTTTTTTAAACTCCATGTTTATATGAAAAGAACTGCCTTCGAAATTAGGAGGTGGTATCAGCTTGATTCCTTCAATAAGATTAAGTTTTTTTAAATTATTTTCAAATTCAGTTTCAAACTGTATAAGAGTTGGGAAACGTCTTTTTTTAAGGTGATTTCTAATTAAACGTGTTTTTTGATTTCTATCAATATTTTTATCGTTTAAAATATTACTTAAATTATCTTCTTTTAACAAATCTGCAATAGTGATATTTTCATTTACGGCGATTTCATAACAAAGCGTAAGAAACTCTCTTTGCTTATTAAGGCTAAGCTTTAATTTATCGAAAATAATGGCAATATCGGTTCCTGTTTGATTATATTCCGGTTTTGTGAGTTCAAGAGCCATTGCCAGAGAAAGTGTATCAGAAAGAATATATTTTTGTATTATAACCGGCAAATCGCAAAGCTTTATAATTTTTTTAATCAAAACAGGATTGTCGGGAAGGCCAAGTGAAAAAGCGGCTTCAGGCAAAGCTTTTTCTTCAAAATAGCTTGAAACCATTTTATAGCATTTCGATATTTCAATTAAATTTAATTGCCTTTGAAATGAATTATCACTTATAGCGATCTTGACATATTCAAGAGAACTATCGTTTTTGCAAAGCACTCTCGCAACTAAATCTGACTTTCCGAGACTTTGTATTGCCTTAATTCGCCTGAAACCGCTTATAATGGAATATCCGGAATTATTTATAAGCAGTATTGGCGGGTTGATAAGCCCGTTGTTATTAATTGAACGGGCAAGGGTATCTATGTTTTCTTCTGTTGTTATTCTAAAAGTGTCATCTTCTAATAAAATCGAAGATAAAAAGACAAGTTCTTCTTTCCATATCATAATTCAGTGCCGCTAAGACGCTTTAATGCTTCCATGTATTTGCTGCGGGTGTCATCAATAACATTTTTTGGAAGAGAAGGCGCAGGTGGATTCTTATCCCACTTGATCGAAGATAGATAATCTCTCAAATATTGTTTATCAAAACTTGATTGAGGCCCTCCCGGTTTATAAGAATTTTCCGGCCAGAATCTTGATGAATCCGGAGTAAGGATTTCATCTATTATAATAATTTCATTTTCAAGAAGTCCGAATTCAAATTTTGTATCAGCAATTATAATACCTTTTTGGAGTGCGAATTGCGCCCCTTTATTATATATTTCAATACTTAATTTTTTTATAGTTTCAGCCAGATCTTTTCCTATTCTTTTGACAGTTTCATCAAAATCTATATTTATATCATGAAAGCCTACTTCTTCTTTTGTTGAAGGAGTAAAAATTGGTTCAGGCAGCTTATCGGATTCTTTCAAACCTTTTGGAAGTTTTATACCGCAAATTTCTCCACTTTCTTTATAAGAATTCCATCCTGATCCTGATAAATATCCTCTTACAACACATTCAATAGGAAGTGGATTTGTTTTTATTACAAGCATGCTTCTTTGATTTAAGATGTCAGCATATTGCCTGCATTTTGAAGGATAATCATTAACATTTCCTGAAATAACATGATTTTTAATTACGGATTTCATCATATCAAACCAGAACAAGGATATTTTCGAAAGAATTTTTCCTTTATCCGGTATAGGGTCGGGCATTACTACATCAAAAGCAGAAATTCTGTCTGTTGCAACCATTAAAAGTTTATCATCAAGATCATAAATATCTCTTACTTTTCCTCTTTTAATAAGTTTAATATCTTTAAAATCAGTTTCACAAATTGCTTGCGTCATTTAAATTTCCTTTTCATTCTTTTCTGTTGTAAAATTATCAATATATACTTTTAAAATCTCAAGGTTAGGTTTAGTGATCGGATTAAATTTAATACCTATTTTATATTTGTCTTTGCTGTCTTGTATTGTATGAATTACTATGCCTTTAATTTCCACCAAAGATTCTTTCAGAGCAATAGACACCAAAACAGTGCTTTCGTTATTAATCAAAAAATGTGTTTCGAGAAGAATTCCTGATTCCGAAACATTAATAGTTCTGCCTGTCCCTTGTTTCACTAGTAAATCATTTTCATAAACTTCTATATGCAATAAGTTAAGCGAATTAAATCTTGAGTGTTTTCTCTTGTTTTCTGTCATGGTATTTGCCTTTGGGATATAATGCACTACGATTTATGAATATAACATACATTTATGATGATGATGATTTTCTATGCAGTTCACTTGCAACCATTGTTGTAGCAGAGATACATGATCCGATATTTTCCAGGATATTTTTAAAGGTTAACGAAAGATTATCGTATTCTTTTTGAATATTTCCTGTTTCAATGGCGGTAGCTTTGATGTTTGTTGAGCCTAAAACCGATGCTGAATGCGGTTCCTGACCAATATTAATGAAGGGAATTTGCCCTATATAATCTCCGGCACTAAGATTTACTATTGGGAGATAGCCGTTTTTTGTGTTACGGACTATCAAAACCTCCCCTTCTGTTATTTTATAACATTTATTATTGGGTGAGCCCTGTTCGATTAGTATTTTCTTATTTTGCAAAATATCTTTTACATTTATTTTATTTAAATAGGTATCAATCATCATTGTTGTTTGTGTTTGCAATCTATTGTCAAGACTTTTTATTATCTCTTTCATTTCGGAAGATAATTTGGTAAACTCACCGTAAAGCCTTTGCGAATCCAGCAGGCCGAGTTGCACTGTTCCAACAGCTTTTGCTGAAGCATTTCTTACCCTATCCCCAGGCATAACCGCTGAAATGCTACCGATAAATGATCCATCGCTAAGTCTTAAAATCTTTACGGTACCTTTATCAGTTTCTTTAATGATTTCAACTGTTCCTTCCAATACTGTCCACATCCAGTTGCCGTATTTGCCTTCTTCAACTATTTTGTTGCCATCAAAATGTTCTTCTTCGTCAACAACATAGGCATAATCAACGAGTGGGCCTCTGATAACGGGAATGGCAGATTGTTTATCAGAGCTTCCTGAAGGTTTTTTTTCGAAAGAAACAGGACCAAGTTTTTCTATCTGGCCGTCATCAAGCAGTCTTAAAGCATCTAAGGTAATTTCCATTCTGCTTTTTTGTACGACATTTTTTAAATTTACTTCTTCCTGGTAAAATTCATAGTCACCGTCAATCCATCCAAAAAGAGCATATGCGGCATCAACGCCCCTTTTTGTTCCTGCAGAAGCATCAACAATATTTCCTTTTACAAAATACATTAATCCCGGATCGGAAGAATATTTACTCTTAATCTTTAAAACACCTGTGCTTGAGTTTGTGCCAAAAATCTGGAATAATTCTCCAAGATTAAGAAAATTTAAATTTCCGGAAAGTGATATATTACTCATTTATCTATTGAGCCCAGTTAAATTCCTTTTGCAAATGAACCAGAGTCAGTTTTAAACACTCTTTTAATGTTGCTCCTACACCCTGACCCGACAAAGCACTTGCCGGGAAGTGCGGAACTTTGAGTTGTTTGTTAAGATCATTTTGCAGTTTTTCTATAGACATTATCGGTATAGTGTTACCGGGAATATTGGCTATATCTCTTTTATTGTATTGAAGTATGAGAGGAATTTTAAAAATATTGAGCCCGCATTCTTTCAGGTTCTGATCAAGATCTTTAAGCGAAAGCATATTTTTTTCGCGTCTGATAGCAAAAGAATCGGCTACAAATACAATTCCGTCCGCACCCTTTAAAACCAGTTTTCTGGTAGAACTGTATTGAACCTGTCCTGGAACGGTATACAGTTGTACTTTAACGTCGCACCCTTTGATTTTACCAAGCCCCATGGGAAGGAAATCAAAAAAGAGGGTTCTGTCCCCCTCGGTATTGATCGTGACCATTTGGTCGGAAACCTGTTTTTTATAAGTTTTGAAAATATATTCGAGATTGGTGGTCTTACCGGATCTTCCCGGGCCGTAAAATACAATTTTACATTCAATCTCGCGACTTTTTAGGTTAAAAACCGCCATCTAACATAACTCCGAACATAGTGATAAGTAAAATGCTAGTCAGTAAACATTTTTAGATCAAGGCTGTAATTTCCCTTTTTAGGGCCAGAGTCGATCTTTGAAAAAGCAAGTATAACACCCGAGCCGTTCAAGATGGCAATTGGTGAATAAAATTGAATATTATTTAATTTTAAACCTGTTTTAAATTTATCTATAAATAGTTTTTCCCTGCCAGAAACAATAAGGCTAACCACATTCTCTGATTGAAACGCAACATCAAGAAGAATTTCCGGGCCTTTATCCAATGTAATTCCAACAGAATTTATATCTAAAAATTCTTCTTCATCATCGTTTAACTCTGGGATATCCAACAAAGGTTTTGTTGAATGTTTTTGCTCATCAGCTTTTTCAGTGATTATATTTTGTACATCTACATTTTCCTTCACTTCTTCCGCAAGAATTTTATTTTCAATTCCTTTTTCTTTTAAAAGGTTTTCTAAAAAAAACTTTATTTTTTCTTCTTGCCCTGAGGAAAAGATACCGAGCTTCAACCATTCTCTATATTGAGAAAGAGCATTATCTGCTCCGGAAGATGCGAAATAGCATCTTAAAATATTTTTGGCGGCCACAAGCCGTAAAGAGTCTGTTTTTAATAATTCATTAAATTCTTTTATAGCTCTCTCAAATTGGCCGAATTTAGTAAGTATTATTGCTCCTTCAAGGGTTGCTGATTCTTTATCGTTTGAAAAAGCAAATTTTTCTTTGATCAAATTTTGTGTATCATCAGAAAGTTCAGGTATTTTTAAATCATTATATTTAGATATAATCTGCTTTAACGACTCCATTGTATTATTAATACCTTCAAGCAATTGCCGGCTGTTTTCAGGCTTTATGTTTTTTTTAATAAGTTCTTTAGCATTTTTATAGGTTGCCATGGCTTCGTTCAATAAACCCTGACTTTTGTATATTTCCGCTTCCTGCAAAACAGATTTAATTTGTTCCTTGATACCCATAAATGATCAACTCGCTAAATTATTAATAAGTAAAAATTTAAATTAGCATGCTCTTTAGTAATTTTAATTTAATACCTTATTTTAATACAAAATGTCAACACTTCAGAAAATATTAGAAAGAATATGATTATTATAACAAATTTACTTCTTATAAATTGGCTTTATTGTTTCAGTAATATTTTTTCAACATAAAACATATTGACAATAATTAAAATTGTTATTACCTGAAATTCATCGTATCAGATATTTCAAACTTCACCCGAGGACCGAGCTTATCTTTCCTCGGCCTTTTTAAAAAACTTATTGCGAACCATCATAAAATATAACTATTAATTGGTTTAAGGAGTCATTATGGATAAAAAAGTAACTGTAATCGGAGCCGGAAATGTTGGAGCCACTGCTGCTCAACGTCTTGCAGAAAAAGAATTATGTGATGTTGTATTGATTGATATTGTTGAGGGTGTACCTCAGGGTAAATCACTTGATCTAATGGAGGCAGCTCCTATAGAAAAGCACGATTCACATATAACAGGAGCTAACAGTTATGAGGCTTCAGCCGGATCGGATATTGTTATCATTACTGCAGGAATACCAAGAAAACCGGGTATGAGTCGGGATGATCTTATCAGTACAAACGCAGGTATAGTTAAAAATGTAGTTAAAGAGGTCGTAAAATATTCGCCTGATACGATAATTATTATTGTAAGCAATCCTCTTGATGCAATGTGCCATGTTGCTTATGAAGCAAGCGGCTTTCCTAAAAACAGAATAATAGGTATGGCCGGTGTGCTTGATTCGGCACGTTTCAGAGCTTTTATAGCAATGGAACTTAATGTTTCGGTTGAAAATACTCATGCTTTTGTTCTTGGAGGACATGGGGATACTATGGTTCCTCTTCCAAGATATTCAACTGTAGCCGGTATTCCAATAACTGAATTGATTTCTAAAGAACGTATAGATGAATTGGTTAAGAGAACTGCAAACGGAGGAGCTGAAATTGTTTCTCTTTTAAAAACCGGAAGCGCCTACTATGCTCCTGCCTCTGCCGCTGTAGAGATGGCGGAATCTATTTTGAAAGACAAGAAAAAAATACTTCCTTGTGCAGCATACCTTGAAGGTGAGTATGGGATAAATGGCTTATTTATAGGTGTTCCTGTAAAATTAGGTTCAAAAGGTATAGAAGAAATCATACAAATTAAAATGACTGATGAAGAAAAAGCAGCACTTAAAAAATCAGCGGATGCCGTTACAGAGCTGAAAGAAGTATTGAAAAAGATTGCTGGTTAAATACTGTTTAATTTGATGGTATAGCAGAAAAAACATGGTGATAAATAAAAATGGAACTTACCGATATAGCGCCTATTGAAAAATGGATTGAACTGGAAAAACAAATAAACATAAAATCAGGTCTTTGTGCTAATGTGTTTGATATTAAAGGAATACGAATAAGTGATTTTCAAAAATGGCCGAACAAACTTTGCCCTGAAATTAAGGCAACTGATAAGGGGCAAAGTTTCATATGCGCTGTGGCTCATATGAACCTTGCAGCTTTGGCAAAGCAAACAAAAAAAGAAGTTATCGAAGAATGTGACGCAGGACTTGTCAAGATTATTTATCCTATATTTGTAAAAGATGAATTTGTTGGTGCAGTCGGAGCCTGTGGTTTGTTGCTTGATGATGGGGAAGCTGACACATTTCTGATTAACAAAATAACGGAAATTGAAGAAGAAAAACTTGACAGACTTTCATGCGATATTTCAAGTATAAGCACGAAAGAGGCTGAAGAATTAGCACAATTTATAAAAGAAGAAATTGATAAAATGATAGGTGATATATAAATTAACGGGCTTAAATAAAGCCAGTTGAGCCACTTTCAAAACGTTTCAGTTTGGTCAAGCTCAAGGCGGGAGAAAATTTCAACCACAGGAATACATTTAGTATTTCGAGGATTGAAATTTAAGCCCAACGCTTAAGATCGGCCAAAATGGGGCGTTTTGAAACTGGCTCCGTTAATTTCTTATTTCTTTACCATTGCCTCTGCCGCAAGAGCAGCCACTGTATCAACCTTAACATCCAGCTTATAATATTTTACTATTTCAGTTAACTGTCTGTGACAAGATAAACATGCTGTTGCCAAATGCTTTACGTCGGTTGTTTTGATCTGATCTGCCTTGGCTTTGCCTGAAATCATCCTTCGTTTAGTGCTGGTGCTGTCCTGAAGCAAGGCTCCACCGCCTCCGCAGCAAACAGCATCGATACGATTAGGTGTAAGCTCGACTACTCCTTCGCACATATGCGCAAGCAATTTCCTGGGTGCTTCAAAAATACCTGATTTTCGCCCAAGATTGCATGGATCATGATAGGCAATTGGATAAGGATAAGCTTTTGGGTTTAGATTGATCACACCTTTTTCCACCATATCAAGCGTAACTTCAACAATGCTTAAGACTTTAAAATTCGGTTTTTTGCCGATCACTTCTTCTGCCCGTTTCCGCAATGTAAGAAAACCGTGTCCGCATTCAGAAAGCACCAGATTTTCAATTTCGAGTTCTTCGGCTGCTTCTATTATCTGAAGCAGCATCTTCTTTTCGATATTTTCATCACCTGCAAAATATCCCCAGTTGGTAACATCCGTATGACGACTTGACATGGTCCATGTTTCGCCGAAGGCATTAAAAAGTCTTGCCATTGCCTGAAGATGTAAGATATTGGTCCCCAATTCGCGGGGATTAGGAAGATATAAATATTTCACACCTTTTTGTTCAGTAGGGATTGCTGTTTTTGAACCATCCATTTCATCAGCGAGTTCTTCATTCACCCATTCAATAGTTTCAACAAAATCCTCCCGGGTAAACCCATTTACATCTCCTGTCTCAAGGCGGGTCTGGATTCCATGTTTAATGTCGGGAGGCATTTTCTCTATTGCAAGAGGCAGTGATCTTGCTTTGCGTGCAACTTCTTCCATTACTATTCCCATGGGGCATTCCACTGTGCAGTGATTACAAAGCATGCAGTCCCAGATCATATGGCTTTGTGCGAGCAAGTCATCCAGGCCAAGCTGAGCCATGCGCACCATTTGCCGCGGGTCAGGCCCTCCTTCTCCTTCATACCAGCTACAGCGTGAAACACAAATGCCGCATGTCATGCACTCGTTTATATTATCGCCTTTATCTTTTTTATTAAGTATGCTCAGAAACGGTGAGTCAATACATATCTTTGCGTTGTTCATGATACCTCCTTATCCAAAACCGATGTAGAAATAATCCTGGCAATTTTTACCGGCTCATTGGCTGCTACACTAAAATGTCTGATTGTTGTTTCAGGCAGCCCTGTATATTTTACTATCAGATTGGCTTTTTCAGCAGCAAATTTGTTCCCTTTTAAGGAACGGCAGTTTCCTTCATGACATGCAGCAATAATTACCCTTTTTGCGCCGTTTAGTAACTGTTGAAGCATCATTGCTTCACCAATCCTGCCGGCACAGGGAACATGTATGATTTTGCTGTTTTCATCAGAAAATATCCCCATATTCTTTGCAGATTTAAGCGCAAGCTCCCCTGAGCGTTCACAGGCAAATATTACAGTTTCGGGAGCTGTTTTTTCTAATGAAACAAAATCGGATTCTCCAACAACAGCAATTGCTTCTGCCGGACAATGCGAAACGCATATTCCGCAGCCGAAGCAGGCATCCGGGACAATCACAGGTCTGTAATTGTTTTTAATTATTACTGCCGAATGGGGACATACCCGGTAACAGGTCAGGCATCTGGCACATTTGTTTTCATTAATCGCTGGTAAAAGTTTTGTTTTTACATCACGATTTACAAGCGCTTCAAGTGATGCCTTTACTGCTTTGATCTCGCGTTTTGTATCCGTTTTATCGGTTTCATCATGACACGAACCAATGAAAAATATACCGCGTCTCGGACTTCCTACATTGCGATGCCGCACATTGGCAGACTGGAGAAATCCTTCCACATCACATTGCTGACGTAAAATACCGGCAATTTCTGAGGCTCCAACCGGAAGGCCGATTATTTCCGGTATTACCAGCATGTCACATTCCAGAGTTAGTCGGATACCGGGAAGTGTGGCTTCATTCATTTCAAGCACAACATTGCTGTTGTCAGTAGCTATAGAAACCTGTGCCGGATCATTTACTCTTAAAAACCTTACTCCTTTGTTGCGTGCATTATTGTAAAGCTTGTTTCCTTCCAGTCCATGAACCAGCATTTTTTCCATTATAATAACAGCTGTACTTTCCTTTTCAGCAAGTGTTATTGCCAAATTGAGACAAGTCCGTGCCTGATCTTTCCATTCCTGTCCGTGCCGGTCAAGCCAGAATGCAACGGTTTTTGGCATTTTGGCAGGTGTATTTTCAATAATATTTATAAACTGAGACAAAGATTGAATTTTGTCGGAATTAACAATGTCAGTATCTGCAACCATTTGTGTATCACTTGCCACAATAATAGCTGCTGCTTTTACGCAATGTTTATGTTCATCGATAATAAATGACAATTCATATTGTCCAACGGTTCCTTTTACTGAACGTAAGCTCACGCCTGTAAAAGATTTAACGCCGGGTATCTCAGGTGATTGCTGATTACCTGTATTAAGTTGCAATACCTGCCATCCGTCTTTTGCCAGAGACTGACATATAGTCCCGGAATCTTTTGATTCGCCAAGTACTACGATACTGGCCTTTTTCTCTGTTTCCGGTGATATGTTTAAATCCTGTATGATTTTATTGGCTGCAATGATACCCTGATCTTTTGCGGAAAGTATGTCTGTGGGACCTTGTACCACACCTGCGGCATAAATACCGGGTGGCAAAGCGTCACTGTCCACAAATCCCCATTGATCCGGTTTTACATCCAGCTGCTGTGCAATATCATCTATTTCCATACATGGCCCAATACCAACTGCAAGTACAATCAGATCAAAATGACGGGCGGTTCTTGCGCCTGTTTCCGGGTGTTCATGAATAACAGTCAATTTTTCTTTTTCATGATCGGATAAAATTTTCCCGGGAACTCCCTGAATCAGATTTATATGTGATTTAATATAAGCTGCCTGGGTTCGAAACTCTTTACCTATAACCTGAAGGTCAATGTTAAATACTGTTATTTGGGCTTCGGGTATGTCATTAAGGATTTTATTTGCCTGACGCATAGCTGTTTTACAGCATACCTGAGAGCAATAATCTCTGCCTTGCTCACGGTTTCTGGAACCAACGCACTGAATAAAAGCAATTGCAGGGGATGGGTTATCCGGTAGAATTTCTTTTAACCGTTCCTGTTTTAATAAATTATTAAGATCGGCAGTAGTAATTACCTGATCATAAACCCCGTATCCCAAATCAGGTAGTTTTGATGCATCAAAAGGGGTCATGCCGGTAGCCAGCAAAACAGCATTGGTTGAGATAGTATCGGATGATTCATTATTTAGCGCTGTTTCAAATCCTTCAATGTTTTTTTTGATTCCGGCTATACTGCTTTTCAGATGTATTGTTGTGTTTTTCAGGTTATCTATCTTATCAGTCAGTTCTGCACTAAGGCAGGCGCCGCAGTTCTGACATTCATTAGTTGCCATGCATGCCCAGTCAAATGCCTTGCCACCCAGATATGCGCGTTTTTCCACAAGATGAACTGAGATACCAAAATCATCAAGTGTTTTAGCGGCAGCCATTCCTGCAACACCTCCTCCTACTACTAAAACACTCGGAGTTGATTTGTTCATAATTTCCTCCTGATTATTATATTTATAGAGGTATATCTTTGAAATATTAAATTAGATATTTTGCAATTATCATATGCAACCATAAACTAATTATTATAATGAATGTCAATCGGAATATTTTTACGATAGTATTTTTACGATAGGGTACATTCAACAATCTGAAAAAAGAATCCTAAGTTATGGCAGCCTGCTTTCACCTGACTTATTGATTGTAGACAAAGAAAAACCATGATAGTAAGAAAAAAGGAGCGCAGTCTTATGAATTGGTATTTCTTTCTATTGAACCTTATGACCGCAAAGACTGGGCAATGGAAAATGCTTTGGTTTTTGCTTTTGTTGTTTTTTTGGGCATGTCTTACAAACGACTGCCTCTATCTCGTATTTCATATACATTGATTTTCTTTTTTCTTATCTTGCATGAAATAGGCACACAGGGTGACATATGGGATGCTCATAAGGATATGACATTGGCAAGCTTGGGTGCGCTGGTCACAATGTTAATAACAATGTGCATAAACTTGTACCTGCAAAAAGATTTTGCAAAGCAATGGTCTGAAAGCTTAAGAATCAAACACTTGGAACCATTAGGTGAAGATGAAATTATCAGGCTTTTGAAACAAAAAGAAAAATGATTACCGGTAAAGCAAAGTGAAAAAGGAGCAGAAGAAAATCAATAAGATTTTTTAAATGATACTATTATCATCACCTTATCGACATGCTCCGATATGCATATCCTATAATAGTTCTGTAAATAAAATTGTTTGGTTATGATTTGCATACGCACTCATAACCAAACGGAACTTAATTTATGACAATTGCCATAGCTATTCATATTTCAATAACTTCTTCTTTTAAATGATTTTTTCTGTTGTTTTTTACCGCCAGGATCGGCCGGATTCACTTTGATATTGTTGCCATCTATGCGTTTTCCGTTTAGTGCCTTGATAGCTTGATCCGCTTCTGAATTACTTGGCATTTCAATAAACGCGAATCCTTTTGCTTTTCCTGTAAATTTGTCTTTTATCAACTTGATGGTTTCAACTTCTCCGAATTCGATAAATAATGTTTTCAAGGCTTCTTCTGTGGTTGCAGGAGCTAAATTCCCGATATAAATATTCATTTGATTATCCTTTCTCAATGAATTCAGTAAAAAGGGTCTAAACAAGACCAGCTCATCCCTTTGGGTATAACTTTTTGTTGTAAGTTAATTAGTGAGATCTTATTTAAGACCTTTGCATAAACACTCTAGAATTAACATCAAGGGCATGGCAAATACGAGCCATAAAAAACTCTTGAGCCAGTTTCAAAACGCCCCATTTTGGCCGATCTTAAGCGTTGGGCTTAAATTTCGCACGAAGTGAAGCTTTAGCGCTATCCTCGAAATACTCAATGTATTCCTGTGGTTGAAATATTCGCCCGCCTTGAGCTTGACCAAACTGAAACGTTTTGAAAGTGGCTCTCTTAGTTTGTCTGTATGTGAAACCCTGAAAAATAAAGGGCATCCCATAGTTTACAATGGAATGCCCTTATTATAGAAAAAAAATTATCTCACAGTAACGTTTACTGCTGATGGTCCTTTTTGACCCTGTTCTATTTCAAAAGAAACCTTGTCACCTTCTCTAAGGCTTTTAAAACCGGTTGCGTTGATTGCTGAATGGTGAACAAAAACATCGGGTCCATCTTCCTGTTCAATAAAGCCGAAACCCTTTTTATCGTTAAACCACTTGACGGTTCCATTTACCATAATAACATCCTCCCTTTTTTCTTTGTTAAATTAAAATTTTCAAAATTTTAAACTGGAGGATGTAACACGTGGAAATAACATGTTCCTTCAGTAAAAAACGCTTTGCCAGACAATCAGAACCTTGTTGAATTTTGAGATATTAGCAGTTTTTTTGCTAAAAGCAAGATATATTTATTTATATAAAGCTCTTTTTAAAGCCTGAATATAACCGTTTGATATACGCTGACTAATCTTGGCCCAAAGTACAAAATTAACTTTCCCCAAATTCTTTTACTTCAATATACGAAACTTCTTAGCAGTAATCCAACCTGTAAATAGAGCTGTCAGTGTCAAAATGTAAATAGTTTTAGTCATCTTTTTATTGTATCAAAGATGCTGATAAGACTGCTAATTATTTAACTTGAAGGTTATAGTAGTGTGTGATATTTCAACGTAACATAGCATTATAAAAAAATTATTATTCCATTAATCGGCAGCGTGCTTCCTTTTGGCTTGCTTGGAACTCGTCCTAATATATGGATTACTGGAAATGCTATCCTATGTTTCTACTGAGCCACTTTCAAATAGCCAAAAGCAGGTGGCTTTGGAATATATAAGCCTGCTCGTAAAAGAGAACGCTATGGCTTGGAACCCATGCAGTAGTCTTGAACCTTGGCCGCATTCCGCTTGTTGAGAGTGATCGGCAACCGCTGCCAGTTCTGGGAGGTTCCAACGCCGTCGTCCCAGCTTTTGACTGTCTTGCCATTGGAATCAACGAGTTCATAATGGCAGTCCAAGGAACATGCTCCCGCCCCGAACCCCACAAGGATGCGGGCGGCAGTACTGCCAGGATTGTAGCTGGTGATGGTCATTTTTAACAGGTAAGATCCAGGTCGGCGTTGGAAGTCGGAATTTTTCTGAATCAGGGCAGAGCTGAACCCAAAATCACGCAAGCGGCGCACCATGTTAGGTTCCATGAACGAACCAACCTCGTTCCGATATTGCCACTGGCGAGACTCCATGGTAGACGGGTTGCCGCGGTCGGACAGGATATCAATGTGAATCTTTTCTCCGCTCGATGTCACAGGCATGGCCCGTTGTGTTGCACATCCGCTTGCCACAACCAGTCCCAAGAACAGTATGAAATAACTTATTGCTTTCATATAATAAACTCCTTTCAGATTTGTTCACGTATTTTAGCAAGAGTTGACTCAACCAGATCTTTTATTTCCAGGAGCCTTTTTTCCGACATTGCTTCAAATCTAAGCACAAGAGCAGGTTGTGTGTTGGATGCGCGTACAAGACCCCATCCATCATCAAAGAGAACTCTTACCCCATCGATATCTATAATATTATTTGATTTTCTAAAATGCTCCGTTACTTTTTTAACAAGTGCAAATTTCTTGTCATCAGGACAATCAACTCTTAATTCAGGTGTTGAATAAGTTTTAGGAATATCGGATAATAGTTCGGAAATCTTCTTTCCGGTTTTTGAGATAATTTCAAGAAGCCTGCAAGACGCATATAGTGCATCATCAAAGCCAAAATAACGATCTGCAAAAAACATATGCCCGCTCATTTCTCCTGCAAGCTCTGCTTTTTCTTCTTTCATTTTTTTCTTTATTAATGAATGTCCGGTTTTCCACATGATTGCACGACCACCATGCTTTTCTATGTCGTCATACATGGTTTTTGAACACTTGACTTCAGAGATGAAAGTTGCGCCTGGTTTTCTTGACAGGATTTCCCTTGAAAATATAATCATGAGCTGATCGCCGTAAATTATATTTCCTTTCTCATCAACTACACCTAAACGGTCGCCATCTCCGTCATATCCTATGCCAATATCAAGTTGCTTTTCCCTGACAAGCTCAATAAGGTCAGTCATGTTTTTTAATACTGTAGGATCAGCTTCATGATTGGGAAATGTCCCATCCATATCGCAGTAGAGATCATATACTTCACATCCGAGATTTTTTAATACCGGGATGGCAACAACACCTGCCGTACCGTTTCCGGCATCTATTCCTACCTTAAGGCTATTGGAAATAGATATATTGTTTTGCACAAATTCTTTATAGGGAGTAAGAACATCGGAAGAAGAAAGTAAACCATTTCCTGAAACAAAAGATTTATTCTTGATGATATCAAGTATGTCAAGAAGTTGTTTGCCATGAAGCGAATCTGGGCCAATGCATATCTTAAAACCGTTGTATTCCGGTGGATTATGGCTTGCGGTTACCATTACGCCGCCTTGCAATTTTAAATGCCCAATTGAAAAATATAAAACAGGCGTAGGACAAATACCAATATCTGTTACATTGCAACCGGTTGATCGCAAACCTTCAATTACTTTATCTGAATAATTGTCTGAAGTTAATCGGCAATCGCGCCCGACAGAGAGATTTGATTTGCCGTGTTTAAGAAGATAGGTGCCAATTCCTTTTCCTAGCAGAACAACATCTTCTTCATTAAGATCCTTATCTGTTATACCTCTTATATCGTATTCTCTGAAAATCTCCGGATTCATTAATTAACCCCTTATTTATAATGCTAAAATTATACTAAATATTCCGATTGCCAAACAGTATGGTGAAAAATAATGGAGTCGTCCTTTTTGTACTACATATAAAAGAAATTTGAGAGCAAAATAACCGGACGCACATGATGAAATGACCCCGGCTAAAATTGTTCCTAAAGGTATTAAATTGCTATTAGACATATCTGCAAAACTTATAATTGAAGCCCCCACAATAGCCGGGATGGAAAGAAGAAAAGAATATTTTGCAGCTGTTTTACGATTCAACCCTAAAAACAATCCTGTAGTTATTGTGGTTCCTGATCTTGATAATCCGGGTATTATAGCAAGACCCTGGATTATGCCAATAATTAGAGCATCTTTAAATGAAAAAAGTTCATTTTCTTTCGGTGATTTTTTTATAAAGCGGGTACAATATAAAATAAGCCCTGTCAATAAAAGCATTGTACCTGCAATCAAAACCGATGAAAAAAGCCGATCTGCTATCTTGTGAAACATAAGGCCTATGATTGCTGTAGGAACTGATCCTACAACAATCAATAATGCAAACTTGGTTTCTGAATCATCTTTTGAAAAAGCAAATGAGCCGGTCTTTAACGCCATTTTACAATAACGAAAAACTGCCACAAAGATTGCTTTGATATCCTTGTGAAAAAAAACAACAACTGCAGCAAGTGTTCCAAGATGGACACTGATGTCAAAAAGCAATTCCGCTTCTTTCAATCCGAATAGATGCTGAAAAAGCACTAAATGCCCGGAACTGCTTACCGGAAGAAATTCTGTAAGTCCCTGTATGATTCCCAAGATTATTGCCTGAAAGATATCCATATGAAATTATTCTTCCTCTTTAAAACTGTCATCCTTTTAAAACGGCCATTGGTTTAAGTTTTGCAACCTTTCTTGCAATACCTGCTCCATGTACAGAATTTACTACTTCGGAAACATTTTTGTATGCTTCCGGCATTTCCTCACCAAGTGTTGATCTTCCGGTCCATCTGACATATATTCCTCTGTCTTCCAGCTCGCGGGCAATGGATCGACCCTTGCTTTTTTTTAAGGCGGCTGTTCGGCTCAAGACTCGTCCTGCGCCGTGGCAAGTTGATCCAAAAGTTTCTTTCATGGCGTTTTCGCATCCGACAAGGACATAAGAAGCCCTTCCCATATCACCTGGGACAAGTACCGGCTGACCTACAGCTCTGTATTTTTCACAAACTGATTCGTGTCCGGGAGGAAAAGCTCTTGTAGCTCCCTTTCTGTGAACACATACAACTTTGCTTTTCCCATCTACTATGTGGGTTTCTTTTTTAGCAATATTATGACAAACATCATACACAAGATTCATTCCAAGATCTTTAGGTCCTATTTTAAGAACGCGCATTAATACTTCCCGTGCTTTGTGCATAAGTATTTGCCTGTTAGCCCATGCATAATTGGCGGCACACGCCATGGCATTAAAATAGCGCATTCCCTCAGAAGACTGGATCATTGCACAGGCAAGCTGTCTGTCCGGAATTTCTATACCGGTCTTGTTAATGTTTTTAGCCATGTGTGCCAGAAAATCATCACAGATCTGATATCCCAATCCTCTTGACCCGGAATGCAGCATAACAGTAACCTGGCCTTCAAAAAGACCAAATACTCGCGCAACATCTAAATCATAAATTTTTTCAACCAATCCGATTTCAAGAAAATGATTCCCGGAACCAAGAGTTCCAAGCTGTTTCAGACCGCGTCCAAGCGCTTTATCACTAACTGTATCAGGGTCAGCGTTTGGCATACACCCAAAATCTTCCGTATGCTCTATGTCGGATTCATTGGCCATGCCATGCCGCAATGCCCACTTGCTCCCTTCTTTTAACACTTTCTTTTCTTCGGAATAAGCCAGTTTTATGTTGCCTGTTGATCCGACACCTGATGGGATATTCTGGTACAGCGAGTTAACAAGATCTTCAAGTTTTCCTTTTACATCTTTTTCGCAAAGCTTTGTATTTGCAAGGCGGACTCCACAATTAATATCATAGCCTACTCCTCCCGGAGATATGATTCCGGTTTCCCAGTCAAACGCAGCGACTCCTCCAATGGGAAAACCATATCCCCAGTGGATATCGGGCATTGCTAAAGAAGCTTTTATTATTCCGGGAAGAGTTGCCACATTTGCAACCTGTTTTACTGCTTCTTCCTGCTTTATGCTTTCAATCAACGAATTGCCGGCATATATAATACCGGGAACGCGCATCTGTCCTGATTTGGGAACTTCCCATCTGTAATCATCTATTTTTCTTAATTCCATACAATCAACTGCTATCGACTAAAGCCTATAATTTGAGGATTCGAGGATTCCAGGGGTCAAGGGTTCAAATGAAAATTTTACGTACATCTATGTCTCGAACCCTCGAATCCTTGAACCCTTGATCCCTTTTGGTTTACACATCAAATATAATCCTTGCCTTCCATTTTGAACCTGCCGGTTCAACCTTGATCTGGTGGTAAGTGACAGCCTTTATTTCGTTCTTTATTATATGGCAGCCTGAAACAAAGTCTTCATATTTAATATTTGCGGTTATGGTAAATTCCGAAAGTGAAATTATCTTTGTACTCTTAACAAGCATGGCTTTTCCAGTAAAGAGATATAAAAGTTCCCTGAGCCAGTTAACCATAAGATCGGGCCAGTCCTGGCCTGTCACAGTGATGGAAGTTTCCGACAAAGAAAGGAGGGTGCCTGTATCCGTTAAAAGATCATACATTGCAAAGGCTGCGTTTTCAAAAAGATCTTCAAGCTTAAAACCAAAAACCTCTATTCCTATATCGGCGGTATGATCTATTGTTTTATACTTCACAACAATATTTCGCCGGTTTTCTTTGTGCTATAGCCGCCTAATGTTTCGACATGTTTTTTAAATTCCGCGCTATTAATTATATCAAGAAGTATTTTAATGTTTTCGGTCTCAAAATAAATCTCCGGGATAACAAGATCGTATTGTTCTGTTACTACCGGTATGAAATCAAGACCAAGTGCTTTTGCTGCTGCAAATATACCAAGACCCACATCAATAGCACCGCTTAAAATGTTAACTGCAACAGACATATGTGTGAACTCTTCGTTATCGTATCCGTTTATCTGTGCAGGATTTATTCCCAGCTGATTTAACCTGTAATCAAGAAGAATCCTTGTTCCTGAGCCGCCCTGCCTGTTTATAAATTTTATATCTTTACGGGCAAGGTCTTCAATTCCATTTATATTTTTTGGATTTCCTTTTGCAACAATGAGTCCCTGATCCCTGAAAACCAGGTGGACAAGCTTTACTTTAATATCGGGAAGATATCTTTTAATGTATGATATATTGTAAGAACCATCAGTTGTATCAAGAAGATGTGAACCGGCAATATGACATGCACCGTTTTTAATTGCCATAAGGCCACCCATGCTGCCCACATGGCTTGAAGAAAGAGTTAAGCTGTTTTGACCTGCTTTCATGCTGTCTGCAAGAATGTCGAGTGAATTATCATGGCTTCCAACAACTACGATTGTATTGTTTATAGAAGAAAGAGGGCGAATAAGCTCTGCAGTCACAGGTTCTTGTGCGTTTATTCCCTCAACGTTGTTAGGTATGCGAATAATTCCATCTGCTTCTGTAATTGTAGTTATACATCCGGCTCCTCTTGGAAGAGATGTTGCTATTATCCTTTCACCAACCTTTCCCAGTTTTACACGCAAAAATTCTTCTACACCAAGTTTTGATGTGATTTTTTTTGCCGGCACGACCTGAATTTTTTGTCTTTCTTTTTCCGGTTGCCCCAGCAGTTTACATATTATTGGTTGTACCAGTTGTTCGAACGCAACTATCGCAGATACAGGGTAGCCGGGAATTCCAAAAACCGGTTTGTTTTTAACTTTGCCTATTACTACCGGTTTTCCCGGCATCATGGTAACTCCATGAATAAAAACCTCGCCGATATCTGAAATAACTTTTTTGGCATAATCTTCAGATCCGGCTGATGAACCGCCGAGAACAAGTACTATGTCACAGTCGGCATTTACTGCTTTAAGGACAGCTTCTTTAATTCTATCGGTATCATCTGCGATTTTATCGTATCTTTCATAAATGCCTCCGGTAGATTCAACCATTTTGCCTAAGACAAAAGAATTTGTTTCAAAAATCTGCCCCGGTTTAAGCTGATCAATGTTGGAATTTTCCCAGTCAACAAGTTCGGAGCCGGTTGGGATTATGATTGCCTTAGGTTTTTTCCTTACAGAAACAGAGAATATTCCACCTGAAAGAAGTGCGCCGACACAGTATGGTGTTATTACATGATTCTGGGCAAACAGCAGTTCGGTTGCCACTATGTCTTCGCCCATTTTCCTTACATGTTGCCACGGTACGGCAGGCATTTCGATTTCAACCGAGTTTTCATCTATAATATTTACGTTTTCTATCATTATTACCGAGTTTGTATTTTCTGGAAGAACATGCCCTGTATTAAGAAAAAAAATATCTTTGTTTACTATAAGTTTTTTGGGGTTGGTTTCACTTGCGCCAAAGGTGGTTTCCGCCTTTACTGCTATACCGTCCATTGCAGCAGCATGGAAATTAGGGGAAGAAAGTCTGGCAAAAACCGGTTCTGCAAGAACCCGACCTACCGAATCAGGAACCAAAATCTTTTCTCCTGAAAGTCTTTCAAGGTGGGAAAATTTGTTGAATAAAATATTTTTTGCATCTGCAAGAGTGTTCATTGCAAGATATACATTGCGGATGTTACTCATTTTTTATAATTATCTCCAAATAATTTATGATATTCTAAAATAAATAAGTGAGCCTTATTCCACACACGGTTGTTTTGTTTGCAGGCTCAATAATATATTTATACGGATGTTACTAAAATACTTCTTTTTTTTGCAAACATTACCACACACCACTTATATGAACTCCGCAGTAAGGGCACTTGCTGTTTTTGATAATATTTTTTTTCACAAAAAATCCAAGCCGCTCGATAAGAATTTTTTTGCAATTATAACAGAAAGTGCTTTCTCCATTTTCACCAGGAACATTTCCGATATAAACATATTTAAGGCCGCACTTTATGCCTGTTTGTCTTGCCAAAAGCAGAGTTTCAAGAGGAGTGGGCTTGAGGTCTAAGAGTTTATATGTTGGATGAAACCTGCTTATATGCCATGGAGTTTCAGGCCCGATGGATTCAACAAGAAAATTGGCCAGCTTTTCGAACTCTTTTATGCTGTCATTTAATCCCGGAATGATAAGAGTTGTAACTTCTATCCATATGCCAAGGGATTTCATTTCCATTAAAGTGTTTTTGACATGTTCAAGTTTTGCGCCGCAATATTTTTTGTAAAAATCTTCATTAAATGATTTTAAATCAACATTTGCAGCATCGACATTTGGGTGTATCATGGAAAGAGCTTCTTTTGTCATGTAGCCGTTTGTTACAAAAATATTTTTTAAGCCATTGTTTAGCGCAAGTATTGCAGTGTCACGGGCAAATTCAAAAAAAACAGTTGGTTCCGTATAGGTATAGGAAATACTGCTGCATTTTCCTTTTATAGCCGAAGCAACAACATCTTGGGGTGTAAAAGAGTCTCCTGCTATTAAACCATTATAATCTGAAGGCATCTGGGAAATATCAGAGTTCTGGCAGAAAAGGCATTTGAAATTGCAACCTACAGTTGCAACTGAATATGTAAGACTTTTTGGCAAAAAATGGAAAAGAGGTTTTTTTTCTATCGGATCAATATGGGATGCAATAAGTTTGCTGTAAACCAGTGTTTCAAGCAGCCCGTCTTTGTTTTCCCTGACCCCGCAGATTCCTCTTTTTCCGTTACCGATAACACATCTATGGTTGCAAAGGGCGCATTCTATTTTATTATTTTGAAGTTTTTCGTAAAGAAGAGCTTCCACCTATCGATTCTCCAAGTACAGGCTTTCCGCTGATTGCACCAGTGGTTTGTTTACCCGTATATTTAATTGCAAGAGGTTTTGTTCTGAATCGCGGAATCAGAGTAACAACAATCCCAACAAATGGCCCAAAAGGGTATTTTTTTATAAAGTCGGGTTTTTCAAATTTGTTGGTAATTATACCGGACTTAAAAGTAAACCCATATACTGTTCCCCATGATATCGGAACATCTCCCAATAGCTCCTTTATCATATATTTAATTTCCAGGATATTGAAAAACTTTGCATGCCTGTACACTGTTTTAGAAAAATAATTTTTGATACGAATACCAAAAACATCAAAAGACAAACTATTTAGAATACCGACAAATAGTTTGTCTTTTGCCACTCTGCAAGCTTCTTCCAGTGCTTTTTTGGGGTCATCAATAAATTCCAGTGTAGTAAAAAAAGAAGCATAATTAAAGGAATTATCATCAAATGGAAGATCTTCTGCAAAACATAGGCGAAACTCTGCCTGGTTCCCGATTTTTTTTATAGCACAATCCAACATATATTTTGAGGGATCGATACCTGTTACACAAAGCCCCTTTTCAATATAGGGAGAAATGCTTTCACCGGTTCCGCAACCTATATCAAGAAGAGTTTCACCCTTTGCAGGTTTTAGCATATCTATCATGAGTTTTTTTTCAAGGGAGTAAACAGATCTGTTATGAGGTTTCTCAAACCAATTTTTGTATTCAATGGTATCTTTGAAATTAAAAACATAGCCCATTATGATCATCTATTATAGAATAGTAAAATTGTAAGTTATTATTTGCGATATGATTTGCGCTTTACTATCTGATAGCCTGTATTCTATATTTAAGTTTCTTTGTCTTCAGCTATTTCAGAGGTTTTTAAATGACTTTTTTTTCTGTATCGGTGCTTTTTTGGGGGCTGTACTGTTTGCTGTTGTTTATCTTCCAATACGGTTGTTTCTTGTTGCTCTGGCACAGGAGGAGTAAACCCGAAAAAAGTTCCTGGGAAATAATCCTTTTTAATTTTTTCTTTCGTTTTTATTGGTTGAATTCTTTTTGTTTTTGCAACTTCTTTCTCGGGGCTTTTTTTCTTTTTATCTCCATACCGCTTTTTGATAAAATCAGTCTTGCATTTATCTTCAAGATACCAATCATCATCAGCCCAAACCACAGGGATTTTATAACCGATTTTGTTTTCAATATTTTCCAGATTTAAGACAAATTCATCGCATGATAAAGAAATTGCGATTCCCTCTTTTCCAGCTCTGGCGGTTCGGCCAATCCTATGAACATATATCTCTCCATCATGAGGAAGATCGTAATTAAATACATGCGATATATCTTCCACATGTATACCTCGGGATGCAACATCGGTTGCAACAAGAATCTTTATATTGCCTTTTTTATATCTTTCCATCAAACTAAAGCGTTTTGTCTGAGGCAGATCTCCTGTTATTCCTTCTGCCGGATATCCGTTTCCTTTAAGCTTTCTGGCCAGCCACTCCACACCTGATTTTGTATTCACAAAAACCAGAATTCTTTCCCATTTTTCACGCTTAAGAAGCCCCAATAGAAGAGATAGTTTGCTTTCTTTGGAAACGTGAAAAAGAATCTGATTTATACCATCAACGACCACATCTTCCGGAGTAACAGAAATAAATTCGGGCAGATTCATGTATTCATAAGTTAATTCCAGGACTCTGTGAGAAAGGGTGGCTGAAAAAAGCATGGATTGTCTTTTTGAATAATTGGGAAGTTTTTGCAGAATATATCGCATATCCTTTGCAAAACCAAGATCAAGAAGGCGATCGGCTTCATCTATTACAACGATCTTTATCCCTTCTGTCTTAAATATGCCCTGTTTAAAATAATCAATAATTCTGCCAGGAGTACATATTACAACATCTACTCCTTTTTTGAGAGTATCAGCCTGCTTCTGATAGTCAATTCCCCCTATTACCTGCATAAGCGTTAATTCAGTATGCTTAAAAAGAATAACTGCCTCATCATATATTTGCTGAGCCAGTTCTCTTGTTGGCGTTACGATAAGAGCAGACGGCAAACCGGGCATTTTGTTTTCAAGTAAAAGAAGACGTGAAGCAATGGTCGTAAGAAAGGCTGCTGTTTTTCCTGTACCCGTCTGGGCTTGCCCTGCTACATCATGTCCTTCAAGTGATAGCGGAAGTACTCTGGCTTGTATGGGAGTGCAAAGAGTAAAGCCTGCACTCTTTAATCCCATTAATACATTTGATGGGATTTTGAACTCATCGAAGTTGGTATTTGTAAGAAAGTTTGGTTTTTCAGCACGCTTTGGAACCGAAGTTTCCAAAAGCTCATCCTCATCCGGCATTATTTCCCTCGGCATATTATCAAGAATATAATAAAGTTTGTTTTAATATAGTAAATTATACACTGTTATCTTATTATTACAAGTTTTTGATCTCTGCAATCTATTCTTTTGACATTTAATAAAGCTATCGATATTGTTAGTAAAACAAAATATTTGATGAAAGATTCAAATAAAAAATAAAAACAAATTGTTAAACACAGGATTGTTAATGAAAGATTTTTTTAAAGTTATAGATCTGGATAAAGTTTTTGAATATATTTCTTTGTTTGAAACTGTTGAAACAGAGGAAATTTCTCTAAAAAACACACATTGGCGGATTCTTGCAGAAAATATTATTGCAGATGCCGATCTTCCTCCTTTTCTTCGTTCAACTATGGATGGCTATGCTGTCTGTGCTTCTTCGACATTTGGCGCATCAGAGGAAAATCCGGCATATCTGAATGTTGCAGGGCAAATAGCAATGGGCGAAACCCCTTCATTTTCGGTTATGCAGGGGGAAGCTGCCAGAATATCAACAGGCGGAATGCTTCCAAATGGTGCTGACAGCGTTGTTATGATTGAACATACGGAAATATTGGATGAAAAAACAATAGAAATATATAAAAGCATCGCACCCGGGCATAATATAATCGAAAAAGGAGAGGATTTTCTTAAAGGAAATGTGATGCTTGCAAAGGGCAGAAGAATTAGACCGCAGGAAACCGGATTGCTTGCCGCTTTCGGAATAGAAAAAGTAAAAGTTTATAAAAAGCCTGTAATCAGTATAATTTCAACCGGGGACGAGGTAGTGCCAGTTTCAAAGATTCCTCGTTTTGGGCAAATAAGAGATATAAATTCATATACTCTTTCAGACCAGGTTGCGGAAGCTGGAGGGATTCCTTTAACTTTTGGAATAGTTAAAGATAATTATAATAATCTTTTGGATATATGCAAAAAAGCTCTTTTGGAGTCTGATATGGTTCTGATTTCCGGAGGAAGTTCTGTAGGTGCCCGCGATTTTACAATTGAGGTGTTATCTAATCTTCCGGATTCCGAGATAATTGTTCATGGTATTTCTATCAGTCCCGGTAAACCGACAATTCTTGCAAGGTCAGGCAAAAAGGCAATATGGGGTATTCCCGGACATGTGGTTTCCGCTATGGTTGTTTTTACCGCAGTAGTTAAGCCCTTTATTGAAAAGATTAGCGGGAATAATTTGCAACCTAACATTCCCTCTATTTCTGCACAACTTACAAGAAATATTGCTTCAGCCCAGGGAAGAACCGATTATATCAGGGTTCGACTGACTGAAGAAGAAGGTATCGTATTGGCAGAACCTGTTTTGGGAAAATCCGGTCTGATAAATACTATGGTCAAAGCAGATGGGTTCATAAAAATCGGTGTAAACACTGAAGGGCTTGAAAAAGGTTCAATGGTACGGGTCATATTTCAGTAATATGATTATAGTTGTGTGGTGCCGAAGCGGGGACTTGAACCCCGATGGAGAATCCTCCACTAGACCCTGAACCTAGCGCGTCTACCAGTTCCGCCACTTCGGCACAAATAAAACATTGCTTTAAATTCAAGGTTAAGGTAATTAATTTCTTTTAAGTATTTTGTCAAGTTTATTATTGGGGTCTTAACATATAATGAAAGTTATAAATAACATTGATTCAATTAAAAATCCATTTAAAAATGCCGTAGTAACTATAGGAAATTTTGATGGAGTACATATAGGTCACCAGGCACTTTTCCATGCAGTTATTGAAAAAGCAGATGCTATAAACGGAACATCAGTAGCTATCACCTTTAATCCGCACCCGATTAAGATTTTAAGACAAAACGGGCGACTTCCGCTTATTACAATTCATGAGCAGAAAATTGAACTTATTGAAAAAACAGGGCTGGATGTCTTGATATGTATTCCTTTTACTCCAAAATTTGCTCAATTACCGGCATTGGAATTTGTAAGGGATTTGCTTATTAATAAGGTAGGAATGAAAGCTATTGTTGTTGGAAACGATTATGCTTTCGGTAAAAATCGGGAAGGAAATACCGAATTTTTAAAAGCTTGCTCTAAGGAATATGGCTTTGAAGTTATTGTGGCTGACTGGGTATCGGTTACAAATACAATGCCCGGACGAATCAGCAGCACAAAAATTCGCAACCTTGTAGAAGATGGCAATGTGGCAGAAGCACAACAGCTTCTTGGCAGATATTACCAGGTAAGGGGGATAGTTGCCACAGGCCGTGACAGGGGAGGCAAACTTCTTGGTTTTCCTACTGCAAATTTACAGATAGTAGATGAGTTATGTCCCCAAAAAGGAGTTTATGCCGTAACTGTTGAATATAATGGATTAAAGTATAAAGGCGTAGCAAACATTGGTTACAGTCCCACATTTGATGATCATATTTTCACTATCGAAGTTCATATGCTTGAATTTAATGAAAATATATATGGCAAGAACATCAGAATAAATTTTGTTGAAAGAATCAGAGATGAGTTGAAGTTTTCCGGCATTTCGGAACTTTCGGAACAAATAAAAAAAGATATAGATAAAGCACGCAGCATACTTTCATTGTAGCTTCAATCAAATGAACAAAAACAAAACAATTTCGTTTGTTATCGGGACAGCAATATCTGTTGCAGCAATTTATATTTCATTCCGAAATATTCCTGTTGATGATTTATTGCAATATATTACATCCATAAACTATTTATGGGCAATCCCGGCGGGTTTGGTAGGATTATCAACTTTTATTTTCAGAGCTTTAAGATGGCAGGCAATACTGAAACCAGTCCGAAAAATAAGCTTTGTTCAGTCTTTTCATCCTGTTATGATAAGTTTTATGATAAACTGTATATTACCAGGCAGGGTAGGGGAAGCTGCAAGACCTGCCATACTATTAAAGAATGAAAAGCTGCCTTTTTCAACAGGGTTGGCTACAGTAGCTGTCGATCGTTTGTTTGATGTTATTTTTATGTTTCTAATTTTTTTGCTTATAATGGCAAATATTACAATAAAACCTGATTTGGTTATTGATTTTGGAGGCTACCATTTAAATAAAGATGTTCTTACATCAGCAGGAAGAAATATTATTGTAATGGGCGTAATGATTATTTTGGGTATATTTTTATTATTATTTGATAAAACAAGAAGGATCATAGACTATTTGATATCTAAACTGCCTGTTGTTTTTTTCCTGGCCGGGGCAGCTTTTAAAAAAAAAATTGAAGACAGGTTTTGTATTCCGGCACAAAAAATCCTTAAAAATTTTTCAGACGGTTTTTTACTTATAAAGAGTCCAAAGATCATTTTGATTTGTATTTTTTATACAATGATTATCTGGTTTCTTTGCGCTGTTTCATATTACCTGCTGTCGTTTGGTTGTCCACGAATTGATATATCTTTTATGGAATTTACAGCAGTAATGATTATTGTTTGTTTTTTCATAGCCCTTCCTTCAGTTCCTGGATACTGGGGGCTTTGGGAAGCAGGTGGTATATTTTCTATGGCCCTTTTCGGGGTATCTGCAAAGGATGCCGCAGGTTATACTTTAATAAATCATTTTATACAAATTATTCCGGTAGTAATAATGGGTCTTGTGTCTGCAATGATAACAGGTATAACAATAAGAAAGGCTGCATCTATAAAACAAGAAGGTTAACAAATGGCATTACTTGATATACTTACATATCCTGACAGGTTTTTGAAAAATGCCGCAAAGCCGGTAACGGATATTAACGGTGCTCTTCAAAAAATTATAGATGATATGATAGAGACTATGTACAGGGCCCCAGGCATCGGGCTTGCATCAATCCAGATCGGATGCGATAAAAGTATAATAGTTTATGATATAGATCAGGAAGAAAAACCAAAATCGATACAAGTGCTTTTAAATCCTGTAATCATTGAAACCGAGGGAGAAACTCTTTCGCAAAGCGAAGGTTGCTTAAGTGTTCCCGATTTAAGATCGGATGTGAAAAGAGCAGATTCAGTAATTGTTGAAGCTCTAGACAGGGAAGGAAATCCATTAAGAATAGAAGCAAATGATCATCTTGCCATTGTTTTACAGCATGAGATAGATCATTTGAATGGAGTTTTGTTTATAGACAGGATCAGCGCATTAAAGCGGGAACTTTATAAAAGGCGCGTTAAGAAGCTTTTGAAACAAAATGAATAAGCAACGAATAATATTTATGGGTACTCCGGACTTTGCTGTGCCGTCTTTAAAAGCTTTGCATAATACCGGTTATGAAGTTGTGCTTGTTGTAACACAACCGGATCGTCCCAAAGGAAGAGGCAGAAAACTGGTATTTACTCCGGTTAAAGAAACTGCACTTGAGTTAGGTTACAGTATCGCTCAACCCTTATCCATTAAAACATCTGAATTTTCCGACATGATCTCTTCGCTTTGTCCGGATTTGTTTGTAGTAATAGCTTTTGGCCATATACTACCGAAAAACATCCTTGATATATCAAAAAAAGGCGCAATTAACCTCCATGCTTCTTTGCTTCCAAAATACCGCGGGCCTGCTCCCATTCAGTGGGCGGTGATAAACAGAGAAAAAAAAACCGGCATAACGGCTATGCTTATGGATGAGGGGCTTGATACCGGTGATATTTTATTGTCTACCGAAGTTATAATTTCTTCTAAAGATACTTCTTCTTCACTTCATGACCGCATGGCAATTGTAGCTTCCGATCTTTTAATAAAGACTCTATCCGGAATTAAAGCAAACACCATAAATCCGGTGCCTCAGGATCATTCTCTTGCCACTTATGCACCTTTGCTTAAGAAAATAGACGGCCGTATAAACTGGTCAAAAACAGCAAAAGAAATTGAAGCTTTCATTCGGGGTATAAACCCGTGGCCTGGCGCTTTTACCATGCATGGGGATAAACGGCTCAAGATCTTTGATGCAGATGTTATTCCAGGCAGTGTAAAACAGGTTCCCGGAACGATAGTCGGCGAGACAAGGGATCATCTTTTTGTTGCAACAGGTGATGGCATTTTGTCAATAAAGGATATTCAGGAAGAATCCGGAAAGCGTCAAGATATAAAAAATTATTTATGCGGCTGCAATAATATTACACAAGGAACTGTTTTGGTATAAATAGAAAATATGAACTATGAAAAATGAATAAATCCCAGATAAATGGCAATAATGATTCGCTTTTTGCAAACGATACCCGAACTTTGGCTCTTCATTTATTGAACAAGATAGATAAGAAAAAGTATACTCTTGATAACCTCCTCGAAGAATTCCAAAGAAAATATGATCTCCCTAAAAGGGAAAAGGCTTTATTTAATGCCCTTGTTTATGGAGTACTAAGATGGCGTAGCCGGTTAGACTGGATAATACAACAATTTTCCAAACAGCCTTTGGAAAAAACCAATGCTGAAATTTTAAATATTCTTCGCCTTGGACTATTTCAAATTATACATCTAAACAGGATTCCCATTTCTGCGGCAGTTAATACTTCCGTTGAAATTGCAAAACATGTAGCAGGAATTAAAAGTTCAGGATATGTGAATGCTGTATTAAGAAGAACCGGACGAGAATATAAATCTCTTTGTTTTCCTGATATAAATAATAAGCCCGAATATGCCATTTCTGTAAATAAATCTTTTCCTGAATGGATGATAAAAAGATGGATCGGACTCCTAGGGAAAAAATCGGCTATTGATCTGTGCGATGCCATTAACAACATTCCTCCTATCACAATACGGGTAAACATACTTAAAACAAACCGCAATGAGCTTATTGATTGTATTGAATCAGAAGTCCAGGATGTCAGCCGGACAGTTTGTTCGCCCAACGGAGTCTCTTTTTTGCGCCCAAAGAAGCCTATTTCCGAAATGGAAGCCTTTCAAAAAGGATGGTTTCAGGTACAGGATGAAGCCGCCCAGCTTGTAGCTTTGCTTTTGGATCCGGAACCAGGGGAAACCATAATGGATGCCTGCGCCGGACTTGGAGGGAAAACAGGACATATCGGTCAGTTAATGAAAAACAAAGGCAGTATTACAGCAATAGATTACGAGAAAGAAAAATTGCTTAAGCTAAACCTTGATATGGAAAGACTTGGCATAACAAATGTTAAAACATCCATGGGAGATCTTGGTGATCCTGTTTTTCTTAAAAACTATTCCGGAAAGTTTGACCGGATTCTAATTGATGCTCCCTGTTCAAGTATGGGCGTTATACGCAGGAATCCTGATATTAAATGGAAACTGACCGAAGAAAAACTGTTATTTTATCAAAAAAGGCAATTTCTTTATTTAGACAATCTTTCAATGGTTCTGAAACCGGGGGGAATTATAGTGTATGCAGTGTGCAGCACCGAACCGGAAGAGAACGAAGAAGTAATAAGTAAATTCTTATTAAAACATCCAGATTTTATAATTGATGACATACGTTGTTTCTCAAAGATTTTTGAGCCTTTTGTAAACAGTGAAGGATTTATCAAAACATACCCTCATATTAATAATATGGATGGCTTTTTTATTGCACGTCTAAAACGGAGGATATGATGCTGTAGGTTTCAACACTTGGAGACCTATATGAGGTGATAAATTGTTTAGAGTCAAAAGCTTCTCCTTAAACATACGCAAAAAAATAATCGTTGGTCTTACAATATGTCTTCTTGTAATAGGTTTTGTCGGGGGAAATTCATACCGGTTTTTGCATCAGATAGAACAGAAACAGCACCTTGTTGAAGTTGCCGATGATCTCAGCAATATAGTACTTGAGATAAGGCGGTATGAAAAAAACTTTCTTTTATATGGTTCACAGGACGACCTGTCAGAGAATAGGAGTTATATTAAAAAGGGCCTTGAAGTTCTTTCAAACATTTCCGCTGATATGAAAAAAAAGAAAGGTGCGCCTCAGATCGGATTGATTGAAAAGGGATTAATAGAGTATGAAAAGCTGATGGATCAGATGGCTGTTTGTGTAGTAGGGGGAAGGAAAGACTGTGAAAATGATCTGGAAGACAGGCTGCGGGCGGAAGGGAAAAATCTTGTAGACAGGTCAATAGCCCTTGTCAGTTTTGAAAGGGAAAGGATTCTTGCTATAATCGGGCAACTTAAAAAACATATCATCATTAATGTTACATTATTTTTATCAATGGGTATGTTTTTAATACCGATGATGGCAAGAAAGATAATAAAGCCTTTGAGGATAATTGAAAAAACAACGGTCCAGATAGCAAACGGGAATTTTTCTTTTATTCCGGTTCAAAATACAAGGGATGAAACACAGCGTGTAGTTGAAGCATTCAACCGCATGGTTGCAGAACTTGAAAAACGCCAGGAACAACTGGTTCAAACAAAAAAATTGTCATCAATAGGGATTCTTACTTCAGGTGTTGCCCATCAGCTTAACAATCCACTAAACAATATTTCAACTTCCTGCCAGATACTTTTGGAAGAAGGCCGTGATGCTGAACCCGAGTTTATGCACAGAATGCTTTTAAATATTGAACAGGAAGTAAACAGGGCAAGAGATACCGTGAAAGGGCTTTTGGAATTTTCCCGTGACAGAGATTTTGCTCTGGCTCCGGTTTCTCTTGATGAAGTGGCAGAGCGTTCAATCAGGCTTGTTTCAAGCCAGGTGCCTTCCGGAATCGAAATACAAAAGGATATACCTAAAGATTTGGTGCTTGATATAGATATGCAGCGAATTCAGGAAGTATTTCTGAATTTAATCATAAATGCTGTTCAGGCTATTGAAAGCACATCAGGTCTTATAAAAATATCGGCAAAGCCGGATCATGCTGTCGGAATGGCTGTGATAAATTTTGAGGATACGGGCGTCGGCATACCTGAAGATAATTTCGATATGATTTTCGATCCTTTTTTTACTACAAAAGAAGTTGGTATGGGAACCGGCCTTGGACTTTCGATAGTATACGGAATTGTGCAACAGCATAAAGGTTCCATTTCGGTTGAGAGCAAGGTAGGCGAGGGCACAAGATTTATAATTCATCTTCCACTTCATAAACAACGGGCATGAAGGAGACTATAATGACGGCTAAAACCGCCCGGATATTAATTGTAGATGATGAACAGATTGCAAGAGAGAATCTGGATCATGTCCTTAATAAAGAAGGATATGAAACCGTGCCGGTTGAAAACGGAATTGCAGCCTTAAAAGAGCTTGAAAAAGCGGAATTTGATCTTGTGCTGACAGATCTTAAAATGCAGGTAGTTGACGGCCTTAAGGTTCTTGAAAAGACAAAAGAGCTTTATCCTGCAACAGAAGTTATTATTATAACGGGATACGCTACTGTTGCTACGGCAGTTGAAGCAATGCAAAGAGGTGCATTTTATTATATACCAAAGCCTGTCAAAATAGAGGAAGTCCGTATTCTTGTGAGGCAGGCGCTTGAAAAGAAATCTTTAAAAAAAGAAGTTGCGGAACTTAAACTTCGTATCGGAAGCAAAAAAGAAATTACTTTTATTACCGGCAATAATGCTAAAATGGACAATCTGAAAAAAACTGTTGAACAGATTGCTCCAACTGATTGTACAGCTCTTATACTCGGTGAAACCGGAACCGGTAAGGAACTAGTAGCTAAAATGATTCACAAGCTGAGCAACCGTTGTGAGAAAAGATTTCTTGCAGTAAACTGCGGGGCATTTAATGAGGAACTTCTTGCAAATGAACTTTTCGGGCATGAAAAAGAAGCTTTTACAGGGGCACGCGGAATAAAAAAAGGTTTGCTGGAAGCAGCTGAAGGAGGAACTGTTTTTTTGGATGAAATAGGCGATATGCCGCTTTCGATGCAGGTAAAGCTTTTAAGAGTTTTGCAGGACAGGACATTAATCAGGGTAGGGGGGACTGATGAAATTTCTGTTGATATTCGAATAATTGCTGCTACAAATAAGAATCTTGCATTGGAGATCGAGGAAGGAAATTTCCGTCAGGATTTATTTTACCGTATCAATGTCATAACACTTCATGTTCCGCCTCTTTCGGAAAGAAAAGAAAGCATTCCGGTTTTGAGCATGCATTTTATAAAAAAATATTCAGAGAACCAGGGGAAAAATATTATAAATATTTCTGATGAAGTAATGGCTATTCTTGAAAGCTATGAGTATCCCGGTAATATCAGAGAACTGGAGAATATCATGGAACATGCTGTGGCAATGGCGGATGGAAATACAATTACAATGCGTCATCTTCCGCCGGATTTCCAGCAGCTTAAATTCAGGATACAAAGCAGGCGGCAAAGAGAATTTCTTACGCTGGAAGAAAATGAAATGGAGTATATTGCATGGGTACTCGATCAGGTGGAGAATAAAAAAATAAAAGCAGCTGAAATCCTGGGTATAGACAGGGTTTCATTATGGAGAAAGTTAAGACGCTATAACCTTGATACATAGCTATTGTATAACCAATTTCACAATAAAAGGGATTTCTTCCGCAAGCACAATTTCTATACCTTCTTTGGCTTCCGGTTCAAGATTTGTAACATCCGTTTCATTGCGTTTGGGAAAAACAACAGTTTTGATTCCGCTTCGCTGAGCGGCAAGAATTTTTTCACGAATTCCGCTTATACCTAATATCCTTCCGCTTAATGTAATCTCACCTGTCATAGCAATATCGTTTCTTGCCGGTTTTCCTGTTAAAAGAGAAATTAGGGCAACGGCAATTGTGATACCTGCTGAAGGTCCATCTTTTGGTATTGCTCCTGAAGGAATATGAATATGAATGTCGCGTTCATTAAAAAAATCCGGATCTATTCCGAACTGCTCAGCATTGCTTCTAACAAAACTTAATGCTGTCTGCGCCGATTCCTGCAAAACATTTCCCATTGATCCTGTCAGTATAAGCTGACGGTTTCCTTTCATCAGGCTTGCTTCAATGAAAATAATTTCTCCCCCGAATTCAGTCCACACAAGACCAGTTGTTATGCCGGCTTTATTTTCTCTTTCAGCAATTTCATGTGTGAATTTTCTGGGGCCAAGAAGTTTTTCAATAAGTATATCATCAACTGTTATCGAATCTGCATTATTAGGTCCGTTGCCGTTTTGAAGAAAAAGTCTTGCCATTTTACGAAATATTGTTGCAATTTCACGCTCAAAATTACGAAGCCCTGCTTCCTGCGTGTAGTCATTTACTATTTTAGATATGGCATTATCTAATAATTCAATATTAAAACCGACCAAACCATGCTCTTTGATCTGCTTTGGTATAAGATGAAGCTTTGCGATATTTCTTTTTTCTTTTTCCGTGTAACCGGAAAAACGAATTACTTCCAGCCTGTCTAAAAGAGGAGCAGGAAGCTTTTCAACCATATTAGCTGTTGATATAAACATTACACCCGAAAGATCAAAAGGTGCATCAAGATAATGGTCGGTGAAATTGCTGTTTTGCTCAGGATCAAGAATCTCTAAGAGAACCGAAGCCGGATCACCATGAAAATCCTGTCCGATTTTATCAATTTCATCAAGCATAAAAACCGGATTACATGTTCCTGCGCGTTTTATCTCATTAATAATTCTTCCGGGCATTGCTCCAACATATGTTCTTCGGTGCCCGCGTAAATCAGCTTCATCTCTTAGCCCTGCAAGTGATATACGAACAAATTTTCTTCCTAAAGCCTCTGCAATAGATCTTCCGACCGAAGTCTTGCCGGTTCCGGGAGGGCCTGCAAAACAAAGTACCGGGCTGCGGGTCATTTGTATATGCTTTTTCTTATCAATAATCTGTCGAACTGTTTGGCGAAGCTCATCTAAGTTTATAGGTTTGGGAAGATAGTGGAATGCGCCTTTTTTTAATGCGTTTACAGCTGAACTGACGGTTGCAAATCCGGTTATCATAACAAGTTCGGTATGGGGAGATATTTTTTTTGCAGATTCCAGCAATTGAATGCCGTCCATCTTTTCCATTTTGAGATCGGTTAATATCAAATCTATGTGGTGTTCTTTTAAGATATTTACCGCTTCAAGCCCGTTTGCTGCCGTACTTATTGCATAACCTTCTTTGCGCAATATATATTCAAGGTTATTTCTTGCTATTTCCTCATCATCAACAACTAATATATGAAATTTCTGTATACTGAAAAGGGTTCTTACGGAAAGATATTCAAGCACGCGTTCTTTGATGGCATTCAAACCGTAATGTTTGGATTCCATTATTTTTTCAGCGTTTTTTAAATCAAGATTGTCATCTGTGAAAGTATGCCAAGGCAGAGATAGGAGGTATTCGATATAATTAAAGCCTATACTGTATTCCGGTGTTGAAATATCCATGTTTTCCATGCGTTCCAGTTCTCTGATTGCGACAGAGGCGAGAGAATCGGATAATCCTGCCTTTTCGACTAAAGTACGTAAGTCTGAGAGTTCCTGATTAGGTCTTTTATTCTCTTCAGCTTGTTTTTCAGGCTTTTTTGTAAAAATCATAATCCCATCCTTTTTAGATATTAAAGCTCATTTTTATTTATCGAAAAATAAAGACAATAGCAACTGTTTCCGGTCGTTAAGATGGCGTTGCATTTAGCAACGGCCAATCACATAATGTAACATAGATATAACAATCTGAAATAATTATAAAATATATTTAGCTAAAATATAATGTTGCATATTGCAATAAATACGAAAAACGAGACAAAGCCTATAACATGATATATATAATTATGATAGATAGTTATAGTTAGTTATAATATATGGCATAATAATTGAAACACATAAAGTTAACAAGACAGAATGCTTTTATCTGAATATCTGTAAATTTATATAAAAAGGTTAAGCTATTCGTGAATATAAAAAGTGATTCAAAAAACAGCAGAATGGAAGAATGCAGAAAAATCCTGGTTGTTGGAGAAGAAGGCTTATTTTCAGAAAGCTTAATCGATTATGCAGTTCAAGTAGCAAAGCGCCTTAATTATAATATTCTTTCGGTAAGTGTTATGCAAAAAGGTTTGGAAGAAGTATCCGGGAAGCCCGGAGAATTTCTTAACAATTTATTTAGAATGAAAGCTGAATCTGGCGGGATAGGGTATGACAATTTGCTTCGATACGGAGATTCAGGGATAATAGCTGAGAAAATTATTCATGAAATAAGAAGGATAGGATTTATAATAACCGGATCTGATGAAAGCAAGGAGAAGATTGCGGCTGAAGTTACGATTCCGGTTTTTAGCGTTTTTACAAATAAAAATATAAAAGGAGGAAAGAAAATGGCTGAAGAAATCAAGCAAAAGAAACCGGTAGGTAAAACATTGGGCTATGGTGCAATAAGTTTAGCTCTCTATGCAGCGGTTTTTACGAATACCGATACAATAACAGATTATTTCACAAGGGGTGGGTGGTATTCGGCGTTGCCGATTTTGACTGTTTTTGCTTTTTCATTTGCTCACGGAGCATTTGCCAGTAATTTTTGGTCTCTTATGGGAATTGAAGCGGCTCATACTGATACCAAGGTTGTTACTATTGAAAAGAGTGTTAAAGATGATGTGCGGTCAAATAAAGTTGCAAGGAAAAGACCGCGGGCTCGTGCATACATCAATCCTTTTCACAGACTATAAATTAAAAAAGCAAACAGTTTTTAAAGTGTAGAATATATATTAATTTATATCGCTAATAAATATTTTGAGGAGGAGATATGCAGGATTTAGCAGTGGAGAGTTTAAAATTTATTGATTTAAATCTTATGTCGATATTGTTTTTGTTTGTAATTGGTTTTATCGGAGGGCTTGTAAGCGGTTTTATCGGATCAGGCGGAGCATTTGTTCTTACTCCGGGCATGATGAGTCTTGGAGTGCCGGGCACAGTAGCTGTGGCAAGCAATATGTGTCATAAGTTCCCAAAAGCTATGGTGGGGGCATTTAAACGCTTTAAATACGGTCAGGTGGATCTAAAGCTTGGAATTGTTACGGCGGCTTCAGCAGTAGTGGGAGTTCAGGTTGGAATTCAGATTCAGCATTACATCCTCGAGAAATGGGGTGAAGCCGGATCCAATCTGTATGTAAGTTTGGCTTTTGTTGTTATTCTTGTGCTAGTTGGTGGGTACGTTTTTTTTGATGCATGGAAGATAGCCAAAACCGGAGGCGTTGAGAAGGTAACCATGCTGGCTCGGAAACTCCAGTCTATAAATCTTCCGCCTATGATTCATTTCAAAAAGGCAAATCTAACAATATCATTATGGTTTACTATCCCTGTCGGTTTTGCTGCAGGAATGCTGGCAGCAACGATTGCTGTTGGTGGTTTTGTAGGTGTACCAGGAATGATATATGTAGTTGGAGCATCAAGTATCATAGCTTCAGCAACGGAGCTGGTAATAGCGTTTATTATGGGTTTAGGGGGTTCTATAAACTGGGCAATGCATGGAATGATTGATATACGTCTCACTCTTCTTATTCTTGCAGGATCTCTTTTTGGTGTTCAGTTGGGGGCAATAGGAACAACATATGTAAAAGATCATATGATCAAAATTGTAATGGGTACAATCATGCTTCTTGTTGCGGTCAGCAGAGGGCTTGCAATACCAAAGTATTTAGATCAGCTAGGCCTGGTATCTATGAACGCAGGAGATATAAATCTGATGACGAAGATAAGCTTTGGAATAATGTGTTTTGCTCTTGTAACCGGCGCATTAATTATACTAGGAAGCATGTGGAAAGCAAGATCACCCAGGTTTGCAACAGAAGAAAGTTATGGGAAGGCATAATATATTATGATACATTAATTAATATGGGTTAAGTCAAAATAAGGGGTATGAAAATAATATTTTCATACCCCTTATTTCTTTGATTTTTAGCAAAGGCGGGTATATTATTAAAAAAGATAGTATTTATAGTTGTGGTCCCATATGGGGGTTGGCCCCTTCTGCCCAGCGGCTTTAAGCTTATGGACAGCATACCATTTAATCCGGGAAAGGAGGAGTATTATGTCAATCATAACTATTTCCAGAGCTTCATACAGCGGTGGAGAGGAGGTTGCTGAAAAGGTTGCAAAAAAACTGGGGTATGATCGTATTTCAAGAGAGATCCTTTTAGATGCATCTGAAATGTTTCATATACCCGAGATAAAGCTTGCAAGGGCCATTAGTGATGCACCTTCCATTCTTGATCGTTTCAACAATGGTAAAGAGATGTATGTTACCTATATTCAGACGGCGCTTTTAAAATATCTGCGTGAAGATGACATTGTTTATCATGGGCTTGCAGGTCATTTTTTTGTAAGAAACATAAAGCATGTGCTCAAGGTCCGTATTATAGCAGACATGGAAGACAGAATCAGAATAGAAATGAAAAGAGAAAAAGTAAATGAGGAAAAGGCGCTTAAAACCATAAAAAAAGATGATGAGCAGAGAAGAAAATGGAGTCATTTTTTATATGGGATAGATACATGGGATAACAGCTTATATGATTTGATACTTCATATTAAAAACATAACAACAGATGATGCAGCAGATATAATTTGTCATACGGCATCGCTTGAGCATTTTAAAACGACTCCCGAATCACAAAAAAGCATTGAAGATCTTGCTTTGGCGGCAGAGGTCAGGGCTGAATTATTTGATTTATGCCCATATGTGGAAACAAGTGCCAATGATGGCATAGTGAGCGTAGTAGCCAGAGTTCACGAATATCAGAGATCCAATATTTCTCCCGAGTTGATATCAAAAGCAGAAAGAGTAAATGGTGTTAAAGGTATCAAAATGAAAGTTTTGCCAATTACCGTATATACCGATTAGATCAGGCTGTATTTATAAAGTGTTTTTAGCGTAGATTATGGGATTATATGACAAAATATTAGTTGCAGTTGATGGTTCCGATGCAAGTCTTCATGCACTATCTGAATCTATAAAACTTTCTTACTGGGTAAGGGGAAGTGTTTGTGCGATTTATGTTGCGCCTTCGTATGAAGGTGATTTGAGTTTAACGGGTGTTAAGAATCTGGATGCATTGTTAAGCGAACCCTGTAAAATCACTCTTGCTAAAATAAAAGAAACTGTTGAACAAATTGATGCCTCCATTCAGGCTTTGTGCTTGGAAGGTGAACCTTTTGAGAAAATAATGGAATATGCTGAAAAAGAGGGTTTTGATCTTATAGTTGCCGGGGTTGAAAAGAAAAATACCTTATACAGGACGCTAATTAAAGGGGTTGCGGAAAAAATAATCCGTTATGGTTCAAAAGATATTCTTATAATACCGCAAAACACTTCAATCGGCTGGGATAAAATCCTTGTTTCAAAAAATAAATCCCAACATGATGGAATGGCAGTTAAAAAAGCAATGGAAATTACAAAAGCATATGGTGGGGAATTGCTTATTATAGATGATAATATAAATAAAAAAGAAGTTATTAATGGAATAAATAAACTTTCTTCCAAAATTGTGTTTAAAACAATTATAAAAAATGGAAATGGACCGAAAGCAATCTTAGATACTGCTTTTGAAAATAATACTGATTTAATTATCATGAGCTCTTTATTCAAAAAAAGTATCAGGAATTTAATTTTCAAAAATACCATTGAAAAAGTAGTTTTATCTTCAACCTGCCCTGTGCTGGTTGTATCCGAGAGCCTTGTCAGTTAAATAAAAATTTATAATAAACTAATATGAAAGGAAAATAATATGCCTCCGGTAAAAATGTATTCGCTTAGTACTTGCAGACATTGTAAAGACGCCAAAAAATATTTTGATGAATGCACAATAAATTATGATTTTGTTGATGTAGATCTTTTAAAGGGAAAAGAAAGAAATGAAATCCTTGAAGAGATAAAAAAAATTAATCCCGATTGTTCTTTTCCTACAATAATAATAGGCGATAAGGTAGTTGCCGGCTTTAAAGAAGAAGAAATCAAGGAGGCGTTAGGAATATAAATGGAACCTGAAATACTATATGAAATGTTAAAAAAAGTTCAGGAACCCAAGGGGTATTATTTTAATAAAGACAAAGCAGTAGTAATAGATCTGCTTGAGTCCCTTTGTTTCAATAAAGAACGCTATGGATATATGGCATGTCCATGCAGGCTCGCATCCGGAGACAGAAAAAATGATGAAGATATAATATGTCCTTGCGTATATAGGGTTAAAGATGTGAAACAATACGGGAGTTGCTATTGCGGTCTTTATGTCTCAAAAGAATGGAACGAAGATACCGATGAACATGAATATGTTCCTGAAAGAAGGCCGGGATCAAGAATGATATTTTAAAAATTATCTTTGCTGGATATTTTTATTTTTTATCCCCCATAAAAAATATTTTATCCAGGCAAAGCCTAATTTTAATAATGCCGTATCATTGGTTTTTATTTTTGATAAAAGATCGTATTTGATTTTGTAGCGCTTTAAAAAGCTGCTTTTGAATACAAAGTCTTTGAAACTGTCAATATTATAAGTAGCCATAAAAGCCATTTTTGCTTTTGATCCTTCAGGGCCTTCGCTTCCCCAAGGGTTGTTTTTAAAAAGGCTTGCAAGCTCACCCCACTGGGCAGTCATTTGATTATGTATAGATGCATCCTGATCTTTTGCCCATGAAGATGCTGTCCACTTTTTGTTTTCATGTTGTCCCAGACAAAAATCGGGCGGTTTAAAAAAATAGATTGGCATATTTTCTTTTCTCTTAGCATCATAAAAGATACCCTGCTCAACTGGAAAAGTCCGGCAGGTATCGGGTCTGTCAATATAAACGGAACAACCTTTTTCAGTTAAAAAAGGGCATGTTTTCTCATAAGATTCAGACATTCGCAAAAGTACATCAGGGAAAAACCCTGAAGGACGCATAACTATATCGATATATTTTTCAAGAAATTCATCTGAAGAAATTCCAAGCTTATTTTTAAGCCTTAAAACATCATATGGATATAAAAACAGATTGATATTACGGCAGCATTTATTAAAACAGGTAAGTTCGCTGTGGCATTGAAAAGAAAAAACCTCATCATCTTTGAGCATGCCTTCTGACAGGCTATCAATATTATCTAATTCTATATATTTCATATTTCGCTACGATCACATACTATTTGCAAATTTTTATTGCCAAAAACAATGCATGTTATTAATCTGTTTAAAATTTTACCTTGCCGTTGCAAAGTGAAATTGAAGTAAACCACATACGGAGATCTTTCGTCAAGACCTTGATGTTACTATACGACTATTATATTAAATGTTGATATACGGCATTCATTTTTTGACAAAGAAAAAAATCGGCTTGATACAATTTAATTATTCAAAATAAATACTTTTTTCTTGACACATTCAGTTAATTTATTTAAAAGTATCAGATTCTAAAAATACAGGAGTTTTCGTTGTGAAAAAATATACATACAGTGCAAAGAATACAGATAATCAAGATAAATGGGTAATCATTGATGCAAACGGAGCTATACTTGGAAGGCTTGCAACGAATGTAGCTTCACGTCTAAGAGGTAAAAATAATCCCTTGTTTACCCCTCATGTAGATATGGGCGAAAGCGTTATTGTAATTAATGCTGATAAAATTGCTCTTACCGGAAGAAAACTGGAACAGAAACGCTATTATAGACATAGCGGATATGTAGGTGGTCTTAAAGAAATTAATGCAAAAAAACTTCTTGAAAAAAAGCCCGAAGATATTATCCGGTTTGCAGTAAAAGGTATGTTACCCAAAAACAAGCTGGGAGCTAAGCTTTATAAAAAACTCAAAGTTTATGCCGGAGATAAGCACCCTCATGAAGCCCAGACGCCTGAGATAATTACACTTTGATAATACTTTTTTTATTGGGGAATTAAATGGAGAAACAAAACATATTTTATGCCACCGGAAGACGAAAAAGCGCTATCGCTAAAACTTGGATGAAACCGGGAACGGGACAGGTTATAATTAACGATAAACCTATCGAAGATTATTTTAAGATTGAATCAGCAAGAATTAATTTAATCAGGCCTTTTGTAATTACCAATACGCTTGGAACATTTGATGTTAAAGTCCGCGTTTTGGGTGGTGGGATTACCGGACAGTCAGGCGCAGTCAGATTGGGTATAACAAGAGCTCTTATCCAATCAAACCCTGATTTAAGGTCGGTTTTGAAAAAAGCAGGTTTTGTAAAAAGAGATCCAAGAATAAAAGAAAGAAAGAAATATGGTCAAAAAGGCGCAAGAGCAAGATTTCAGTTCTCGAAACGTTAGAATATCAGGCTTGTATTATTTATATGCCTTTGCATAAGATGCCATCTTAAACTATATAAATCTTAATCCAATTCAAAAAACAAACAGCGAATAGCATATATCCTGATTTACTTACTGCTATTCGCTGTGATTTTATTTACCAACCTATTAACTTCTGATTTTATCTTGCCCTTAACCTTGAACCTGCATTAACTTACTTTATATATTTTCCATATTCCTCTTTTGCCTCATTATATAAATCTTTTTCATACCCGAAATATCGGGGAGAAAAATGAAAAATGGTAAATTGTTTTGTTTTTGCCATAGCTGCCAGATAGCCGGCCTGTCTTGCAGTGAGATGGAATTTCTTTTCCGCAAGTGCACAATCCTTGTGCAGAAAACTCGCCTCTATATAAAGATGGTCAGAATTTTTTGCAAATTCAATTATTTTATCTATGTTGTATTTATTGAATGCTACATCTCCAATATAGGTTATTTTCTGGCCCTCAGTCATTAATACTATCTTTTTGGAAAGCTCACCAAGTATAAATTTTTTTTTGTTTTCATTTACAAAAACCTCAAATTCAGAATCAGGATCTTGTTGCTTAAACAGTGCATCTTTTAAATTTTTAAGCCATGGACCGATTTCAAGTCCTAAAGCTTCAACATTTTCTTTAATTATGTTTATATGAAAGCGTTCTTTTATTGAAAAGCCAAGACATGGTATTTCATGGTCCAGGATTAAAGTAGAGATACTAAAAGCCGGTTCTTCAAAAAGGATTTTGTTAAACCCGGTTATTATTACTTTGGAATCAGGATAAAATTTGTTGATACAGCGGTATGTTTTTGTTAGTTGTTGATTCGGCTTGATTTCTGTTGCATGCAGAATTAAGGAATTAGTGTAATTTTGAACAAGATTCCATGAATACCCTGCGAGTTTGCCTTCGATATTATTTAAAAAACCTTCCGGTCCATAAAGATGAATATCTTTGTTTCGTCCCAGAGAAAGGCGCAGCAGCCTGTCAAAACCTGAGAAATGATCCATGTGGGTATGTGATACAAAAACATGACTGATTTTAAGTATATCTTTTGATGAAAGAGAATAAATATCTCCAAGATCAAATAACACAGCCCGTTTATCAAAGAGAAAAGAAATAAATAATCCGGGATCATCGAAAGGACCGTTTACTGTCCTTGGATGAAAAATGGGACGCATTATGCTGATAGAAATTTCATAACCTGTTTGTTAATGCAATTATACAGATCTTCATCAGAACCAAAAATTTCAATAATATCTTTATGTTTTATGAGTTGTTCAATTACAAAAGATGTTACATAAAGCGAAACTACATTGGGTTGAGAAAGCAGATTTCTATAGGGAGCAATAACGAAATCTATGTCGAAATCTTCAGACCGGGTTAATTTTTCAAGACACATCCGAATTTGTTCTTCAGAACTGTTTTTGTTGGTAGTTTCTATGAGGTTATCTTCTATAAGCTTTGTAGTAATAGCATTGGAAAGTGGCTCATAACACTCTTTAACAGTGTTAATTGCTTGTCTGCGAGCATATTCTTTTGAAGATTCAATTTTTGATAAAATACTTGATTCTCTGTTACTTGCCCGGAATACCTTGGCCATTTGCATTCCCCTATATTATTGATTAAGATTGGCAGCTTAATAAAAATAACTTTACTTAAAACTGCATATTTTGTTTTGGTATTGCCTTTTATTACAAGCTAAAAAGTTGTTGTATAATAATTGCACATAGACAGAAATGCAAGGGAAATTATATATTTTCTATAACAAGCTGGATAGATTTATTTCCGTTCCACCGGTTCCATCGAAGCCTAAATGCAATTTGCTCAAAAAAATCTATTTCAGGCATATCTTTATCGATATTAAAATGTATAGCATTGTAAACAAGATTTATATTTCCTGTTTTATCACTTAAAACCATACGTCTGTGATTTTCTCCGACTATATCTGAAGAAATTACACTAATGTTTCGTGCAAGAAAAACCGGCTCCGGGTTTCCCGTCCCAAAAGGCTTTAAAGACTCGATTTCATCAATGAAATCCGCGCATATCTCATCAAAAGCAAGCTCATAGTCTATACATATATCTGTCAACAGATCTTCGGAATGAGATATTTGTAAAACAGTATTTTCAAATTCACGCTCAAACAAGCTTAAGTTTTGTATCTTTATTGTTACCCCTGCCGCCATGGAATGACCGCCAAAAGCTTCTAAAAGATTAGAACAAGCCGCAAGACCTTCGTATAAATCAAAATAAGAAGTACTTCTTCCGGAACCTTTTGCTATGTCATCTTTTTGTGCAAAAAGTATGGTTGGGCGGTTATATCTTTCGACAAGCTTTGAAGCAATTATGCCAAGTACTCCTTCGTGCCAGCTATGGTGTGAAAGAACAATGGATTTTTTTAAAAGTATGTTGGGATTATTTTGTATATATTCTAAAATTTCATTAAAGATCTTTTTTTCTATATTTTGTCTTTTTATATTCATCGAATTCATTTGCCGGGCGATATTATCCGCAGTATTAGGATTATTTGTCAAAAGAAGTTTGACTGCGTCTTTTGCATTATCAACTCTTCCCATTGCATTTATGCGGGGGGCAAGCCTGAAGGCAATATCTTCTGAATCAATACTGTTTTTGCAATTACTTGCCTTAACTAAAGCATTTATTCCCGGCCTTTTGCCGGAATTGATAAGATCAAGCCCGGTTTTTGTGAGAATTCTGTTTTCTTCCAGCAGTGGTACCATATCTGCAACGGTGCCAAGAGCAATAAGATCACAAAGGTTCTTAAGGTTTGGTTCCGGATGCGTATCCCAGAAATGCATGTCGCGCAAATGTTTCCTGAGACAAATAACAAGATAAAAAGCAACGCCTACACCTGCAAGATCGTAAAGGCCCGAACTGCAATCGGGACGTTTTGGGCTTATAATAGCTAACGCTTCAGGAAGTTTTTCAGAAACTTTATGATGATCAGTTATAATTATATCTATGCCGGCATCATTAGCGGCTGTTGCAGCTTCATGGCTGCTTGAACCGCAATCAACCGTGATAATCAGGTTAATGTTATTTGCTCTGGCGATTTCGGGTATATGCTTTTCGCGTAGGCCGTATCCTTCTTTTAGCCTGTCCGGAATATAATATGAAACATCAGCTCCGGTGTGCAGCAGAAATTCTACAAGAAGTGCGGTTGAAGTAACACCGTCAACATCATAATCACCGAAGACAAGTATTTTTTCACGGCTCATAATTGCTTTATAAATACGATTTACGGCTATTTCCATGTCTTTTATGAAAAAAGGTGGCCTTAGATTATCAATGGAAATATTTAAAAAAGCATGAGCCTCTTTGGCAGTAATAATTCTCCGGTTAACCAGTAATAATGCAATAAAGGGGGTGCATTTTACAGCTTTCGAGATTTTATCGACAAGGTTTTTATCGGGCTGAAGAATGTGCAATTTTTTTTTCATCGGCAAAATACATACGCTATATTGTAAAATCTAACAATAAGAAAAAAAGTATTTTTTATTGATAATGCGCAAAACATAATGATACTATAATATTTAAGTTAAATATTGAATATTTTTTATTATCAGACATTAGGTTTTTTCAAGAGAATAATATTGAAAATTACAGAGAAATATTACCGTATAGACAGAAAAAACATTGCTTTTCTAAAATTTATTTTTGAGGCATATGATGGAATTGCCATAATTACTACTATTGACCGGTTTAATGGAATTATAATGTTTCGCATACCTCCAGGATGTGAAAATGATGTCGAGGAGGTTTTGCAGGATCTTAAAAAAAATATTTGGGTTGAAGAATATATTACGGACGTCAATTAAGATAATAAAATAATGAATACAAAATACCTGTACATAAATACTTTCGGCTGTCAGATGAATGTTTATGATTCAGAGCAGATAATAGGTCAATTAACTCCTTTGGGCTATGAATTATCCGATTCTTTTGATGAGGCTGATCTAATAATTATAAATACATGTGCAATTAGAGAAAAAGCAGAGCAGAAAGCTTTCAGTTTTTTTGGACGTCTTGCAAATCTGAAAAGAAAAAAGCCAGGCCTTATTATTTGTGTGGGAGGTTGCGTAGCCCAGCAGGAAGGTTTGAACATACTTAAACGCTTTACATATATTGACATTGTTTTTGGTACACATGCCATAAACAGGTTGCCGGAACATATTAAAAATATTTCAATAAAAAAGCGCAGAATATCTGATATTGAAATGAATAATGAGATTATAGAGATTTCATCTGATGTTTTTCCGATTGCTGATAACGGAGTTACAAGGTTTGTGACTATTATGCGCGGATGTGATAATTACTGTACTTATTGTGTGGTTCCCCATGTGAGAGGTCCTGAAATAAGCAGAAAACCTGAAAGTATTGTTGAAGAGATTCGTAGACTTGTTAATACCGGAGTGCAGGAGATCACGCTTTTAGGCCAAAATGTTAACAGTTACGGTATGAAAGAAGGTCTTTGCTCGTTTACTGAACTTCTCAAACTTGTAAGTGAAATAGACGGACTTTTTAGAATCAGATTTACTACTTCTCATCCTAAGGACCTTTCGGATGAGCTTATGTATGCCTTCAAAGATCTTGGAAAACTATGCAATCATATACATCTTCCGGTTCAGTCCGGTTCAAATAAAATATTGAAAAAAATGAACAGGAAATATACAAGAGAAGAATATCTTGAAAAAATCTATAAGCTTAAAAAAATATCTCCCGGCATTGCTATAACATCTGATGTGATTGTAGGTTTTCCAGGAGAAACAAAAGAAGATTATAAAGATACTCTTGATCTTGTTAAGGAAGTGGAATTTGACAGCCTGTTTACATTCGAGTATTCTAACAGAATAAAAGCACCCGCAACAAAATTTACAAATCAAATTTCTGATAACATAAAAAAAAGCAGGCTCAGGGAACTGTTGGAAGTTCAGGAGTATTATACTACAAAAAAGAATCGGGCTCTTATTGGATCAAATGAGCTTATACTTGTTGACGGATTAAGCAAAAAACAAGAAATTTCAAATCAACGGAATGAATTTGAAAGTATTTGCTGGTCAGGAAGAACTTCAACAAACAAAATTGTAAATTTTGCCTGCGAAAAATCCTTTAATGATGTTTTTATAGGCAAGAAACTTGGCGTTAAGATTGAAAAAGCATTTTTGCATTCTCTTTTCGGAAAACCGGTTGATTTTAAACCAAAGCCATTTGATTCAAAAAAGGAGGAAACTTATGCTGCTTAAAGTAAGTATTGCAGGACTGGCTATGGATCCGGCGTCAAATACACCGATAATAATATTAAAATCTGAAGATGGAGAACATGCTGTTCCCATCTGGATCGGGCTGCTTGAAGCAACATCAATAGCCTCAGCGCTTCAGAAAATTAAGTTCGAGCGTCCAATGACACACGATCTTTTTAAAAATTTTGTCGAGCTTATGAACATTAAAGTATCCAGAATAGAAGTATATGATTTGATAGGCAATACATATTATGCAAAGATCCATTTCGTTTCCGATTCGGGACATTTTGATATCGATTCCAGGCCAAGCGATGCGATTGCAATAGCAATTCGTTTTGATGCTCCTATCTATCTGGCTGAAAAGGTTATTGAAAAATCAAAGGGGATTGAAGATAAACCGGAAATGGTGGATACAAGTGAGGAAGGCAAGATGTGGGCAGATTATCTTGAAAATCTTTCACCCGAAGATTTTGGTAAATTCAAAGTATAACTGAATTGCAGAAATTGATTTTTATATAAAGATGTAAGGCGTAAAAGGAGATACAAAGTGATAGATCTTCATACACATTCGTTATTCAGCGATGGTGCTTTGATTCCGTCCGAACTTGCAAGAAGGGCTGAATATGCAGGCCTTAAAGGAATAGGAATTACCGATCACGGAGATTCTTCAAACATAGATTATATAATCCCAAGGATTGTTTCTGTTGCAATAGACTTGAACAGATTCATGAGTATTAAGGTTATACCCGGAATTGAGCTTACCCATGTACCTCCGCCTTTGATATCGGAATGTGCAAGAAGAGCGCGCAGTCTTGGAGCAAGAATAATAATAGTACATGGGGAAACAATTGTTGAGCCGGTTGCTCCGGGTACAAACAGGGCTGCTCTTGATGCGGATATAAATATTTTAGCTCATCCCGGGCTTATATCGGAAGAAGAAGTTTTGATTGCAAAAGAGAAAGGAATACTTCTTGAGATTTCTGCCCGCAAGGGACACAGCCTTACAAATGGTCATGTTGCCAGGCTTGCAGTAAAGGCAGGGGCAAAGCTTATAATAAATACTGATTCTCATGATCCTTCAGATTTTATCGGCAGCAATCAGGCAGTAAAAGTTGTTTGTGGCGCAGGCCTGACTGAGAATGATTTCAAGATAATGCAGCAAAACGCATCGGTATTTCTATAATTATCAACCATTGATACCTTCGCAAACAATCTAAAATTGTGATATTTTATGCCATTTCCAATTCAACGAAAAGAAACTCGCCAGATATCTGTCGGTGGTGTTAAGGTAGGTGGAATGTCTCCGGTTACGGTGCAATCCATGACCAATACATTTACATCTGATATACAAGCAACTGTTGCACAGATTAAAAATCTTGAACAGGCCGGATGTGAGATTGTAAGGGTTGCTGTTCCTGACAAAGAGTCAGCTGCTGCAATAGCTTCGATTAAAAAGCAGATCTCAATTCCTCTAATAGCCGATATACATTTTGATTATCAACTTGCTATCGCTTCTGCAAAGGCGGGAGCCGACGGTTTAAGATTAAACCCCGGCAATATCGGAGGAATAAAAAAGATACAAAAGATTGTTGACTGTTCAAAACAATATAACATACCGATTAGAATTGGAGTAAATGCCGGCTCGCTTGAAAAGGATCTGCTGAAAAAATATAATGGCGCAACTCCTGCGGCAATGGTTGAAAGTGCAATGCGTAATATTGATATTTTAAGATCGCTGGATTTTCATGAACTAAAAATATCAATCAAGGCATCGGATGTATTCCGCACTGTAGAAGCATACAGGCTACTTTCTGAAAAAACCGATTTTCCTTTACACGTTGGTGTAACTGAAGCCGGATCTCTTTTTCCGGGTCTTGTTAAATCAACTCTTGGTATCGGGATGCTGCTTGCTGAAGGTATTGGTGACACTATCAGGGTTTCTTTAACAAGAGACCCGGTAGAGGAAATAAGGGCGGGATATGAAATTTTAAAAGCACTTGATATCAGAAAGCGGGGGCCTGAGATTATTTCATGCCCGACCTGCGGACGGTGTAATATAAATCTTTTTGAGATTGTGGAACGCATTGAAAAAGAGCTTTTAACAAGTTCTGCTAATATAAAACTTGCTGTCATGGGGTGTGTTGTTAATGGCCCTGGAGAGGCTAAAGAGGCTGATATCGGGGTTGCCGGAGGTGACGGAACAGGCATTCTTTTTAAAAAGGGCAGGGTAGTAAAAAAATTTCCGCAGGAAATGCTTGTAGATATTCTTCTTGAAGAAATTGCAAAACTATAGCAAAAACTTTTAGAAAAATTATAATATTTTTGACATTGAAGACAAAACTTAGGGAAGGGTAATATGGGAAAAGAGGAAAAAAATGCAATAACTCCTACAAGAGAAGAAGATTATTCAGAGTGGTATCAACAAGCGGTGAAAGTATCGGATATGGCAGAAAAATCTCCCGTAAGAGGATGTATGGTCATAAAGCCTTGGGGTTATAGCTTGTGGGAGAACATAGTTCGTGAACTTGATGACATGCTTAAAGAGACGGGTGTAAAAAACGCTTATTTCCCTCTTTTTATACCTCTTGGTTTTCTGGAAAAAGAAGCCGCCCATGTTGAGGGTTTTGCAAAAGAATGCGCTGTAGTTACTCACCACAGGCTTGAAAAGAACGAAGAAGGAGGTCTTTCTCCTGCCGGACCTTTAACCGAACCATTAGTTGTCAGACCTACATCTGAAACTATTATAGGCGATGCTTTTTCAAACTGGATAAACAGCTATAGAGATCTTCCGCTTCTTATAAACCAGTGGGCCAATGTTGTCAGGTGGGAGATGAGAACACGTATTTTTTTAAGGACCAGCGAATTCTTATGGCAGGAAGGCCATACTGCCCATGCAACGGAAAAAGAAGCTTTGGAAAGAACAAAAATGATGCTTGATGTATATACTAAGCTTGCCGAAGAATATCTTGCCATGCCCGTAACAAAGGGTAGAAAGACCGAAGCCGAGAAATTTCCCGGAGCTGTTGAGACATTTAGCATAGAAGGAATGATGCAGGATAAAAAAGGACTTCAGGCCGGAACGTCTCATTTTCTCGGGCAGAATTTTGCAAAAGCATCAGAGATAAAATTCCAGTCATTTGAAGAAAAAGAAGAATACGCATGGACTACTTCATGGGGTGTTTCAACACGCCTTATAGGTGGAATAATAATGACACACGGGGATGATGACGGAGTAATTCTTCCTCCCAGAGTGGCATCGTCCCATATTGTGCTGATTCCAATATACAGATCACCTGATGATAAATCAAATGTAATGGAATATACTGATAAGCTTGCACTAGAACTAAGAAACATTTTCTACCACCACCGCAAAATTCGAGTAGAAATTGATGACAGAGATATTGGAGGAGCAAGAGGCTGGGATTGGATTAAAAAGGGCATACCTTTAAGAGTTGAAATAGGTCCTAGAGATATTGCCAAAGATTCTGTTTACTTTGGAAGAAGAGATAAACCGCACAGGGAAAAAATCTCTATGCAAAAGAATCAATTTATAAATGAAATTGTAAATATTCTCGATGAAATTCAAAAAAATCTTTATGATAAAGCTTATGATTTTAAGGAAAAAAATACTGTATCAATAGATGGCGGCACAGATTTTTATGAATTTTTTACTCCTTTAAACAAAGATAAACCTGAAATTCACGGTGGTTTTGCTTTATCTCACTGGTGCGGTACAAATGAATGTGAGGCGAAAATAAAAGAAGATTTGAGTGTAACAATAAGATGTATTCCTCTTAATCAGGAAGAAGAAAAAGGCAAATGTGTATGTTGCGGCAGGCCAAGCAGATGTAGAGTAATATTTGCCAAAGCCTATTAGAAAGAAGGCTAATGATCAGAATTACAGATATAATTGATAAGGTTAACGCTTATAATCCTGATGCCGATCTTGATATACTTGACCGCGCCTATGTATATTCAGCAAGGGTTCATGATGGCCAGGTACGTTTATCGGGAGAGCCATATCTTTCACATCCTCTTGAGGTAGCCGGGATTCTTGCTGATATGAGGCTGGATGTTATAAGTATCGCTGCAGGTTTATTGCATGATGTTATTGAGGATACACATGCTACCGTTGAAGAAATAAAAGAGATTTTCGGAGAAGAAGTCTTACACATTGTTTCAGGTGTAACAAAACTAAGCAAAATCCCTTTTAGCGATTCACATGTTCGCGAAGCTGAGAGCATAAGAAAAATGTTGCTTGCTATGGCTGACGATATAAGAGTAGTATTAATAAAACTTGCCGATCGCCTCCATAATATGAGAACCCTTCAATACCAAACCAAAGAAAAAAGAATAAAAATAGCTCAGGAAACCCTTGATATATATACTCCGATAGCGGCCCGTCTTGGAATATACTGGATAAAGCAGGATCTTGAAAATATCGCATTTATGAACATTTATCCGGATGAGTTTTTAATAATAAAAAATCAGGTAAGTAAAGATAAAGAGGACCGCGAAAAATATGTTGAAACTGTTAAGGATTTCATCCGGAAAAAAATGGATGAAAACAACATAAAATGCGAAGTGTCGGGCAGGTATAAAAATTACTATAGCATATTCCAGAAGATGAATAATCAGAACCTCACTTTTGAACAGATTTATGATATCATTGCATTCAGAATAATTTTAGATACGATTCCAAAATGTTATGAGGCTTTAGGGCTTGTGCATGCTTTATGGAAACCCATAGCTCATAAGTTTAAAGATTATATCGGTTTCCCAAAACCGAATATGTATCAGTCGTTGCATACTACTGTTGTTGGCCCGATAGGCGAGCGTATCGAAATACAGATCAGAACATGGGAAATGGACAAAATTGCCAGGTCCGGAATTGCAGCGCATTGGGGCTACAAAGAGGGAAAGCAAATTGACGAAAATGTGAGTAATAAATTCTCATGGATACAAAATCTTGTAGATAATCAGAAAGAAACCAATGACCCGGTTGAATTTCTTGAAAATGTCCGCATAGACCTTTATCCGGATGAGGTTTATGTGTTTACTCCTAAAGGAGCTATCAAATCACTTCCTAAAGGGGCTACACCTGTTGATTTTGCTTTTCAGATACATACCGAGGTCGGCAATCAGTGTTCAGGGGCAAAAGTAAACGGGCGTATGGTTCCGTTAAGTTATGAACTTCAAACAGGAAATATTATTGAGATAATAACATCCAAGGGTCATCATCCAAGCAAGGACTGGCTTAAGTTTGTAAAAACGGTCAAAGCAAGGGCAAGAATAAGGCAATGGATTAAAACTCAGGAAAAAGATCGCAGCATAACACTTGGACGTGAAATATGCGAAAAAGCTTTTAGAAAAGAGCGTTTGAATTTTTCGGCTCTTATAAAAACAGAAGAGATGGGCAAGGTTGTTGATCAATTAGGGTTTAAAACCGTAGATGATTTGGTTGAAAGTGTAGGTTATGGAAAAACCACTCCGCTCCAGATTGTAAGAAAATTTATATCAAGACCGGAGGAGGAAAATGATGAATCAATATTAGATAAATTAATAGGAAAGGTAAAAAAGAAAAAGCAGGTATCAGGTGTTGTTGTTAAAGGATTTGATGATATTTTAATAAAATTCGGAAAATGCTGTCAGCCTGTACCTGGTGATCCGATAACAGGATATATTACTCAGGGTTATGGGGTTACCGTTCACAGAACTATTTGCGCTAATGCCCTGACAATGAATCCTGAAAGACAGATAGATGTTGAGTGGAATATAGATTCATCCGAATTTTATCCGGTTAAAATTCATATTGCTGCTTATGACAGGGTTGGCCTTCTTGCAGATATTGCATCAAATATAAGCAAAAATGCCGCAAATATATTGAGTGCAAATAGTGTTACAAAGGAAAACAAAATCGTTGATTCCTTTTTTACACTTACAATTAAAGATACCGATCATTTGAAAAAATTATTATCGGAAATGAAGAAAATAAAACTCATTATAGATGCAAAGCGAATCAATGAATAAAAAAAAGCTATGGAGCTTTAACCACAAGGCCTGATTTTATACAACTTGTACAGACAACCATTTTTTTAACCTGACCGTTATGGATTGCCCTTACGTTCTGAAGATTAGGATTAAACCTGCGGTTTGTTACATTATGAGCATGACTGACATTATGGCCGGCCATAGGTTTTTTGCCGCATATTTCACACATTTTAGACATTGATATTTCTCCTTGAAACTTATATGTTATTATACCTTATATCCCATTTTAAAACAGGATATGCGCTGATACACCAAAACCAATTGAGTGTAAAGCATTTTTTTGCTATTTTTTTATTATGGCGGTTTCACACTTGGCTATGTATGTAATAGCCTCATGGTGGGCTCCTGTATCGGGATATCTTGTGATTACATTCTTAAAACGATGCAAAGCAGCCTTGTAGTGTTTTGATTTATAATAGAAAAGGCCGATCCCTAATTCAGATTTCGCGATACTTTTATAGCATTTATTTATATATGTACTTGTTTTTAATGAGTATTCATTTTTTGGAAACAGTTTATTCAAACGATTAAATGTTTCAATGGTTTTTCTTGCTGTTGCCTGTTGCCTGTCAGGAGTGTTGACCTGTTCAAAATAACACAAGCCCGTCTGAAAGATCACATATGGTACTGATTCATTAGCCGGATGAAGTTTTTCAAACTCTTCATATGCTGCAACTGCTTCATTATATTGTTTTAATTTGTAATGTGAATCTGCTATTTTAAGATCTGCAAGAACTGAATATTTACTGAAAGGATACCAGTCTTTTATTTTTTGAAAAGACTCTATAGCATATTTGTAGTCTTTATCATTATAAGATTCCATACCTTCATCTGCGTATTCTTTAGCAGGTTTATCTTTCTTGGTATCAATAGATGCACATCCCTGGCAGGCAATAGCTATAACCAAAAATAACAAAATTACGTATTTGATTTTATCATTCACTATTTAATGCTTTCAATATATTGTTCTGCAGAAAATGCGGCTATTGCAGCATCTCCAACAGCGGTTGCAACCTGACGCAAAGGAGTTTTTCGCCCATCGCCCGCAGCGAAAACACCTGGAACCGAAGTTTCCATTTTATCATTTGCTATTATGAACCCGTAATCATCAAGTTCCAATGCATTTTTAATAAAATCGGTATTGGGTAAAATCCCAATCCATACAAAACATCCGTCAACAGCAAGCTCGTTAGCTTCTTTTGTTTTAACATTTTCTACAACTATTTTATCAAGACCGTTTTTACCCTTAATGCCGGTTACAACAGAATCCCAAATGAATTCTATTTTTTCATTGGCAAAAGCCCGCTCCTGCAAAATCTTTGTTGCTCTTAAGCTGTCTCGTCTGTGAATAAGATATACTTTTTTAGCAAATTTTGTAAGAAATATACTTTCCTGTACGGCAGTATCCCCGCCACCAACAGCTGCTACTATTTTGTCTCTGTAAAACGGACCGTCGCAGGTGGCACAAAAAGAGATTCCTCTTCCATGAAAAAGAGCTTCTCCCGGCACATCAAGGTTTCTGGGATGAGCGCCGGTGGCTATTATCACAGCATGAGATTTCACTTCTTTATCATCTAAAATTATTTTTTTAACTTTTTGAGAAAGATCCAGTGAAAGTACTTCATTGCTTTCTATCTTAAGACCAAGCCTTTTAGCCTGTTCTACCATTTTATCAATAAGATCTGTTCCGCTTATTCCATCAGGAAAGCCCGGATAATTTTCTATCCAATCGGTAATTATTATCTGCCCACCCGGTACAAGTTTTTCAAAAAGAACTACATTGAGTTTTGCACGAGCGGCATAAATTCCGGCCGTAAGTCCGGCAGGACCCCCACCTATTATAACAAGGTCATAGTCAGCTTTTTCCATAGTTGTATTAATCTGTTATAAAATGCTGTTTATTGTTTTTTCCAGCTTGGACTTTGCTGTCATGCCGGTAATTTGATCAACAATTTTTCCCTGTTTGAAGACAATAAGAGTAGGAATTGCTTTTATTCCAAATTTTGCAGGAGAAAGAGGATTGTTGTCGATATTGCATTTTACGAATTTGACTTTATCAGCAAAATCTGTGGCAAGTTCTTCTACTATGGGACCTATAGCTTTACATGGACCGCACCATGGAGCCCAAAAATCGACCAGTACAGGTTTTTCTGATTGCATGACTTCCGACTCAAAACTTTCATCGCTTATTTCAAGAATTTCTTCTGACATGGCATTTTTCCTTTCTATAAAAATAAAAAATTGTTTTATTAATTTATACTTCTATGTTTTGATCTTGTCAACAGTGTCATTTTAAAATAAAATTCTAATTAATAACTAACCGGTTGTCGTATTTGCATTGGAGGCTTTTGCATGGGAAATTTAATCCGTATAGGCGCTTTAATATCAGGAAGCGGAACAAATTTGCAAGCTATAATTGATTCCTGTGAGCAGGGCATGATTGAAGGTGAAATGGTGTTTGTTGGCTCTGACAATCCTTTAGCAAAGGGTCTTGAAAGGGCCTCAAAGCATAATATCCCGACATTTGAGGTTGATTACGATTCCATTATCAAGAATTTCAAGAAAAACCCGGATAGTATGAAATTGCCAGATGATTTTGAAGAAAAGGATGTTATCTCCAAACTATCCATCTTTTCCGAAAATATGGATTTGCAGAAGATAAAGAAATTTATTTATACAAGGGTAATTGCCGAAGCAAAACTTCTTGAAAAAATGAAAGCTTATCCTTTTGACCTTTTGGTGCTTGCCGGTTTTATGCGAAATCTGACTCCATATTTTATCGACAGGATCAACATAGATCCGAAAAGTCCGCGTATTATGAACATACATCCTGCATTACTTCCTTCTTTTCCGGGTGTTGACGGTTATGGTGATACATTCCGATATGGAGCAAAAGTAGGTGGATGCACAGTTCATTTTATAGATTATGGTGAAGATTCAGGACCTATCATTGGCCAAAGAGCTTTTGATATAAATGAAGATGATACTTTAGATTCAATTAAGAAAAAGGGGCTTACTCTTGAATGGGAACTATATCCAGCATGTATTCAGCAATTTGCACAAAATCGTCTCAAAATAATCAGTGCGGATGAAAATATGAAAAACAAGAATAAAATAAATAGGAGAATTGTAAAAATTCTTGATAAATAAAATAAATACAATGGTGATTGTTGATAACAAAAAAAAAGGAGACAAATGTTATGGCTAAAATGCCCAAAGAAGTTATGGATGTATTTAATGACCTTAAAAGCACTAAAGTTCTGGCCACAGCCGGTACACTTTCGGAAATAAATGTAGTGCCAAAGGGTAGTTTAAGAGCAATAGATGAAGAAACTATAGCCTTTGCCGATATATTTGGCGGTAAAACCAATAAAAACCTGGAAATAAATAATAAAGTAGCAGCTCTTGCTCTTGGAGCGGAGCCTGGAGTAGGCTTTCAGGTCAAGGGAACATTTCAGGGATTTTTGACCAGCGGAAAACTTTTTGATAAATTTTCTGAAAATGCAATGCAAAAGAAGATGAATGTAAAAGCGGTTGGAACCATAAAAGTTGATGAGGTCTACACGGTAGGAGCGCCACTGCCCGGAAAAAAGATTGCATAATAAAACTGTTCTTGAATGAAAACAAGGACGGTTATTATTAAATACATCATTTCCAATAAAGTTTCCTGCCTATCATCCTTGATCCGCATGAAATGCCAGGCTTTAAAAAGTACATTGACAGGACATGCTTTTTTCTGTCATATGATAAATATTTATAATTAATGGAAGACTTAATTTAAAATATGTAAAATAAATATTGTCAGGAGGAGAAAATGGATTTTAAATTATCAGAAGAACTTCAAATGCTTAAAGACACGGTGCGTGATTTTGCAGATGAAAAAATCGCCCCGTTTGCTGATGAATGGGATATGAATCATTATTTCCCATATAATGAAGTTGTAAAGCCAATGGGAGAACTTGGCTTTTTTGGTACGGTCATTCCGGAAGAATACGGCGGTTCGGAAATGGGCTGGCTGGCTGCAATGATTGTAACAGAGGAAATAGCAAGGGGATCAAGCTCGCTGCGGGTTCAGGTCAATATGCAAACCCTTGGATGTGCTTACACAATCTATAAGTATGGTTCTGAAGAACTAAAAAAGAAATATATATCCAAACTTGTCAGTGCCGAGTATGTGGGCGGATTTGCAATAACGGAACCTGATGCCGGTTCGGATGTAATGGCCATTAAATCCATAGCGGAAGATAAAGGCGACCATTGGTTGCTAAACGGCTCCAAAACATGGATATCAAATGCCAATGTCGGAGATGCGGTAATCTTTTATGCCTATACCGATAAAGCCGCCGGGGCTAAGGGCCTTTCGGCGTTTGTTGTTGAGTTAAAGAATTTTAACGGTATTAGTACAACAGATCTGGATAAGATGGGTTCAAGATCTTCACCCACCGGAGAAATTTATCTTGTAGACACAAAAGTACCCAAAGAAAACATTATTGGAAAACCCGGCGACGGAACAAAGATCGTTTTCGGATCGCTTAATCAGACGCGTCTTTCTGCCGCAGCTGGAGCCGTCGGTCTTGCTCAGGCATGTCTTGATGTTGTGACAAAATATGCCATGGAAAGAAAACAGTTCGGCCAGGAAATCGGTAAATTCCAGATGAATCAGGATATGGTAGGCCAGATGAATGCAGAGATAGAGGCTGCCCGCTTTCTGGTTTATAGAGCGGCTTGCACAAAAGATGAAGGCAATTTGAATAACGGGCTTGAAGTGGCTCAGGCCAAGTATTTTGCCGGTGAAACTGCAGTTAAATGTGCAAACTATGCTATGCGTATTTTAGGTGCTTACGGTTATTCAACCGAATATCCAGTTGCCCGTTACTACAGAGATGCTCCGACATATACAATGGTCGAAGGATCGGCAAATATCTGCAAGTGGATAATAGCCCAGGATCAGCTTGGAATCAGAAAGGCAAACAGATAGTATTTTTAAAAGGGGAATTTGATCTTGGAAGACGATGTTTTTGAAAAAACGAAAAAAACCGCCGCTCTTTATTTTAAAGATGTAGAAGGAGAAAGGCCTTACGAGCTTTGGAAGTCTTTTGATAAAAAGCTTGCAAATGAACTTTCTCTTTTTATTACAGGGCGGATGTACGCAAGGGAAAAGATTCCCCATACCACAAGACAGCTTGTTACAGTTGCAGTGCTTACTGTTTTATCGCACCTTGATGAATTAAAACTTCATATACAGGCTGCGCTTAATGTCGGATGCGCTCCGGAAGAAATTGCTGAGGTAATATTTCAGACCAGTACTTACGGAGGTGTTCCGGCAATGAATTCGGCTTTGAAAGTATTAAGAGCTGTTCTGGAAGAAAAAGGAATGTGGCCTATTAAATGAATGGTCAAAGATTCCCCGATTTTTGTATTGGGGAATCTTTAAATAATATCTTTGTTATATGCAGACGATATTAATAAATCGTGCAGTGATTGCACTTATTGTATAAATGTGAAAGTTTTTAACGGGAGTTAGAACATGAGACCTTATTTTGAAAAAATGCCCGATTTAGGCAGAGAACTTACCGAAGGGCATAAAAAAAGCAGCAAGGAAAATGTTGAACAGATAAAAGAAGTTGAAAAACAAATCAGGGATGAGGTTGAAAAGGTAAAAAACGCGGGCTTCCCAACCGAAAAAATTAATCAGAGAGGCGAGATGACAGTCTGGCAAAGACTTGCATATCTGGTTGATCCTGGAACATGGTGCCCTCTGCACACCATATATAATCCTATGAATATCCCTGAGGGAACAACCAATGTCATTGATGGTATAGGAAAAATATCCGGCAAATGGGCGGTAATCATAGGGTTTGACAATAAAGTGATGGCAGGGGCATGGCTGCCGGGACAATCTGAAAATATACTTCGTGTGACTGATCTGTCAAAAAGACTTAATATCCCTCTTGTCTGGCTAGTAAACTGTAGCGGTGTCCAATTGCCCGAACAGGAAAAATTTTATGGAGGCCGTCGTGGCTCCGGAACACCATTTTACAGACATGCTGAGCTTGAAACAATGGGAATACCTGTTTTAGCCGGTATATATGGCACTAATCCGGCTGGAGGCGGCTACCAGGGAATAAGCCCTACTGTTTTATTTGCTCATAAAAATTGTAATATTGCGGTCGGAGGAGGAGGCATATTAAGCGGAATGTCACCCAAGGGTAATTTTGATTTAGAAGGTGCTGAAGCTTTGATAGCGGCTGCAAAGCAGTTTAAGGAAAAACCGCCCGGATCTGTTGATATTCATTATAATGAAACTGGCTTCTTCCGTTATGTTTTTGAAGAAGAAACAGGAGTACTGGATGGTCTTAAAGATTATATGAGAGACATGCCCGCATACAATCCAAAATTTTTCAGGGTGGCGGAACCTAAATCTCCTAAATATTCTACTGATGATCTCTACTCTTTACTTCCTTTCAATCAAAAAAGAACATATGATTTTAAAGATATCTTATCCCGTCTTGTTGATGGCAGTGAGCATATGGAATATCGTCCGGAATATGGCCCGGAAGTATATACAGGTATTTGCAAAGTTGATGGTTTTCCTGTTGGCTGTATAGGAAATAACCAGGGTTTTTTAAGGGAACATTATCCTGAATATGCCCCTTATCCGGGTATAGGCGGAAAGCTCTACAGGCAGGGGCTTATAAAGATGAACGAGTTTGTAACGCTTTGCGGCCGTGACAGGCTTCCTATCTTATGGTTTCAGGATACAACCGGAATCGACGTGGGCGATCTTGCAGAAAAAGCGGAACTTCTTGGCCTTGGTCAGTCTCTTATTTATTCCATACAGCAAACTGATGTTCCGCAAATTCTTGTTGTCTTAAGAAAGGGTTCGGCCGCAGCTCACTATCTTATGGGGGGCCCGACCGGAAACGATCATAATGCCTTCACGCTTGGAACAGCTACAAGTGAGATTTATGTTATGCATGGAGAAACAGCAGCAGCAGCCACATATTCGCGAAGACTGGTAAAAGACAAAGCTGCCGGAAAACCTCTTGAGCCGATTATAGATAAAATGAATGAGCTGGCAAAAAAATATTATGATTATTCAAGACCTGATTTTTGTGCAAAAACCGGACTTCTTGATGAAATTGTTCAGTTAAATGAATTAAGAAAATATCTTATAGCCTTTGCAGGTTCAGCATATCAGAATCCAAAATCAATCTGCCCGCAAAATCATATGATTTTGCCAAGAAGCATAAAAGGGTAATATAAAAACATGTGCGGCCTTTAATAAAAGGGCCGCACAATAATAAATCATTTCAAAATCTTGCTTTTTATTGCAAAATATCTTTCAATAGATTATATTTAATTTCATAATAATCAGGCTTATTATTTTTATCGGGCCATTTAATCTATATCAAATATCAAACCTAAGACTTAAATTCTGTATATATTTATAACTGCTTGTTGCATTGTACTATGATTGAATCCTGTTAATTTGATAAAATCACATAAAGGAGTATAATTATGAGCAAATACAATATTGCCGTTTTCATAGGAAGCCTTCGTCAAGATTCATTCAATCGTAAATTAGCAAATGCTATAGTAAAGTTGGCTCCGTCAGAGTTTTCATTCAAACAAATTCAAATAGGCGATCTTCCGCTCTACAACCAGGATGATGACGCTAATCAAGCCGAATCCGTCAAACGTCTGAAAAACGAAATTAAAGGTTCCGATGGTCTTTTGTTCGTTACGCCGGAATATAACCGTTCAATACCCGGTGTGCTTAAGAATGCAATCGACCATGCTTCACGTCCTTATGGACAAAGCGCATGGGCAAAAAAGCCTGCCGGCGTAATAGGTGCTTCAATCGGAGTTATCGGTACAGCACTGGCGCAACAACATTTGCGTAATGTTCTTGCATGTCTGGATGTATTTGTTCTTGGCCAACCCGAAGCATTCATTCATGTACAAGATGGTTTGTTTGACAATACAGGTGATATAAGTGCAGACAGCAAACCGTTTTTTCAAAACTGGATAGACAAGTATGTCGAATGGGTTAAAAAGCATGCAGGCTGAACCTGGTTGCATTGTCTTCATATTAATAATTGATAGTGGCATACACTATGATTGAATCCTATTCATTTGGTAAAATAATAATCAACGGTCATCCATATACCAGGGATATAATTATCATGTCCGATGGTAAAATTATCAGTCCCTGGTGGCGAAAGGCCAGCCATGTACTTGCAGTTTCTGATATAGAAGAGATTATCAAATCAACTCCAGGCATTCTTGTTGTTGGAACAGGTGATCCGGGAATGATGAAGCCTGTACGCGGTTTTACTGCCGATCTTAAGGCAAAAAACATCCGTGTTGTAGTTTTGCCAACAGAGCATGCCGTTGTCACATTCAATAAGCTGAAAAAAGAATCCGAATTTGTAGCAGCCTGCTTTCATCTAACGTGTTGAAAGCAGTTAAAGATAAACCATAAAGGAAGTAAGCTATTATATATCGGCAGCCGATATCATTGATCAAATCATCTCACCGGATAAAATCCGTGAAAAAATAGTATTTGTCGGAGCAAAGGTGGTAGGTCTGGAAGAATTGAGAACAACGCCTTTTGATCCGATATTTCCCGGAGTGGAAGTGCAAGCTACTTTTGCAGGCAATCTGTTGGCCGGTGATTTCATTTCCATACCAAGCAGGTCAAATGTCTATGACGCCCTGATCAGCAAAAGGGTTTACAAGCCACCATATCCACATACCATGTCTGTTCATATTATCAGAAAAGCCAAAGGGACTCACTTTGATCCCGATATTGTGGATGCCTTTCTGGAAATCCACGAACAGTTAAGAGATATCGCCATCAAGTTTGCCGAATAATTCAAGTATTCACTATTTTTAACAGGTTAAATGCTTTTGACGAAAAATAATAGTAAATCTCTTAAAATACGTGGATGTCTTATTATAATCGGAATCGCTTTGATGGGAATAGGGGGCTTGGTTGTTTTTGATTTGTTTTAACTTGTTATTTTAGTTTATTAGATCGGCCAATATACTGGTATATGTTTGGAGGATCAACATGGATTCATCCTTTTCTGGATGGCAATGGGAGAGTTACACGACTTATGACTCATGCCTACCTAAAAAGGTAAAAAAAGATGGCCACGGCTTGTGGACTGTATCCCGGGGTTTTGCAAGAAATCTGGAAGATTACCTTGCTTCATTAGCAGGAGCAGACCAACCCCGCAGAGGAGACCTGGATGGCCGAGGAAATTTGACACAAGCCGGACTGTTGGGGTTTTGTAAATTCTTTCTTAAAATTGCTATTGACCAAATCGACTTTATGTCGGGCCTTTTGGAATTGGATGGAATGCAGAAACGAATACAAGCAGTGGTTGATCGCCAAGTTTCTTTTGGTGCACTGAAACCTGAATCAGGGCATTTACTAAGAGATGTATTTTTACGCGGGGAAATCCCTCGCGGAGAAATACCGAATATCATCGGAATGCCTGAACGTTCAGCACGTAGGGTCGTCAGTAGTTTAATGGTAAACGGATATTTAGTTTCCGATTCGGAAAAAGGGCCTGTAATGCTCGGTTTTCCGGCATCCATGGTGGAGTATTATTTCCCTCGACTTTATCCTGAAGGTTAGGCGATCTTGAAAAATGTTCATGCTGTTTTTTTATTGAAGCTTCCTGAAAGAAATAGATCTAATATTTTCATTGAAATAGTAGATTTCTAACGCAAATCATGATAATGAATTACAAAATTCAAAAGGTTTGATAATAAATTTAGTTCCATTTTGAATAACGCCAGTGCATAAATTTCAAAAAATGTATAAATGAACTTATTAATATGGAAAATAAGAGCCAAAAGCGGACTTGACCCCTGGCTTTTTTCCATATCCTGCAAATCCGCCGTAAAACACTTGAAGCTCCGCACAGGATGTTCAGCGCGATCTTCTGGCACAGCTACCCAGTGCTCCTCTGAACCAACATCAATACCTGCGGCATCTACATTAAGCTTCGGCAATCTATTAGACGCCTTTCCCTTGGACAACTTTTTTCCTGGCTTTGCATTCATCCTGCGCATAAAATCGCTCCTCATCTGGTGGTTTTGGGTAATGCTCTGGCCCGGGTCGATTGACTTCTTTAGTCTCCTAAACGGGATCGGTCATGCCAAACAGGCATGGACACTGTCACCAATAAAATAATCATAACGCTCGGAACCATGCTACAAAACGGGCTCATAACACCAGTGGTGCGTCGGTCTTAGCTGCCAGAGCACACTCGAAACTATTTTATCTGCACCATATAGAAAGAACAAGTTTCTTCCATTAATAACCCGTTATAACCAGATACGTAACTTCGGGTTAAAATGCTACAAACAAATACTATCGGATTCTTTGAAAAATGTTTATTACTGATAGAAAGAGAGTAACGAAAAGCTAAGCCGGAGCGGCCCAGCCGCTATTGGCTTCAGCGCCTATTTATGCGATTTTTAATGTGGAAATTCTACCTTAATTTTGTAATCTTGACTGCCCGGCAGTGATTTTGGTTTTTCACCACCAACATGGCAAATTTTCTTTAGTCGTGTATTTCCTGGAGCATCAAGACGAGTACCTGGGAAACGCTCATAATGTCTTCGCTCATTTTCTTTGACTCGATCAATTTCCTGATATTTCGAAATAATCTTACCGCCAACGAATATTTGCCAGACATCTACATTTAGTTGGCGACGTTGTAGAGTTTTCGAATAACACACAACAAGACCATCATTGTTATATACGCAATTATGCTGATTGGGCATTTTTAGCCATTCTAATGCTTCTTGTGTTGTATCAAAATGCTGTTGACCTTCTTGAAAAACACCACGTGATATTTCGTTGTGCTCTTTCCAATGTTTTCCTGGTCCAGGATAATAAATACCCATACTACCATACCAACGTTCGCCCCTTGGCCGCATAACAACTGAGCGTGTTGCTCCTTCCCATGTGTATGATCTTTTTAGCCCTTTTCCAGCGGTAATTGTTATTGTTCCCCCTTCCCAGGCATGTAAATCTTTTAGCGTTCCTCCTATATTAGCTTTAATCATCCCCCCGAGTGTTGTGGCAGTAATCTGCATACCCTCGGTCATTACTATTTCGTTTTCAGCAGGAACACCGGAGATTGTATTTGGTGTTTGGGTATCCGACTCCGCAGTACAGCCATAAAGAATTAAAATAGCCAATAAGAATGATCTTATTCCTTTCATTTTTCTCACTTTTTCTCTTATAACACTATGCTCATTAGCAGACAGGGCAACACCATATTTCATTTTACCACGAGCGCCCCGCCCTGGCTGTCTAATGCAGCAATTTGATATGCATCAGTTTTAATCTTTTTCTGATATTTCTATCATTACACCTTTAGGTTGGTATAATGTACAATAGGTTTCAATGCCCATTTTTATTATTAAGGCCGTTGCAGAAATAGCTAAAGCTTTAATACCGATATGCAAGCCCCCCATTGCTGCTGAAATTGCCATACCTAAATATTTCTTGTTTAAAACGAATGACAGTCCATTATGGAACCAAACTTTGTAAATATCACTATCAGGATCACAAAGTGACCGCCATAGAACCCTTTTAAATGCCGAAAAAACTGTTCGACCTAGTGCTTTTTCTTCAATGATTTCTTCTGGAGCAGGCAATAGTTTTCGTTCATCGTATGGCAGCTCTTTGCCTGAAAAATTATGTATCCTTAATAGGTCGTTTATGACTTTTCTTGGGAGGTTACGACCAAGATCACTTAAAATTTCATCTTCATTTTTAGTTTGGACCGTTAAGCCAGCTTGATTTTCAATTTCATCAATATCTAATTGATCATCGCCCGTGTTTTTTAATGCTGAAAGAGTTACTTCTTCTTCGAATCTCAAAATAATTCGTCTTTTAAATTGCCTTCGACGCCTATCAGATCTAATATATTTGCTTTTATTAAGAACTTCCGAAATCATTCTTTCCGCTTTATCTAATTGTCCCTCCCTAATATAACAAATGGCCTGCAACGCCGTAGCTTCAAGATATACACGAGTTTGAGGACTGCACTTTTTTCTAATCCCTTGGAACCCAGAGATAGCAATTTTGAGATGCCCTGCCTCCATGGCGGCTTCAAATAGCCAATTTTTTGCTTGCATTAAACGTGTCTCATGCCCACTTTGCCTAAGAACTCCTTGAATATCTATAGTAATGGTTTTCGCTAAGTTGTAATTACCAATCTTTACGGTATTTCTAAGCTTAGGCTCAAGGATTGATAAACGTTTCTTTTGATTCTCTGTAAGTTTTGGTGTTATTGGCATAATGATTATTTCTCAATGCATATCAATTAATATACGTAATATGTCTTTACTTGATGTTGGAAACAAAAACTGTATGAAAATTCGCTAATTTATAAAGTAATTTAGAGTTTTTGTCAAATTTTTACTGAGCTATTCTATAATTGCTATTTATGTTCTGTTAACACGTACTACGTATAACACAGGATTTTGTCCAATTGATTTCGTTTGCGTTGATTACTGAATGGAACCTTGTGGATCTTAGACATCTGTCGTGTTGCTAATTTCAGTCAATAAGGATTATCCTTTGAAAGGAAGTACACCTGCCAAAATTGCTGGTTGCTTTGTTACAGGAAGCTATACGTATAACCGAATTGAAACACTTCTCTGTGTTCACAGCGATCGTAATAACTTTTGCTCGATTTCTGATTTGCTTGCATTCCCAGCCGAAAATTGCGGGGAATGCGCTCACTGTTGCGGTTTAATTTTCTATTATACCTACGATAAATGAAAAGACTATGCTATCAAACATACTATAAGTTTTTCCAGTCAGGAATAATTCTTGAGAATTCCTCCTGAAATGCTGGTCTTTTTATATTGTTTAATTTTATCGGCAATGCGTATTTTTTCCATTCATCGGGTCTTTTCATAACATCAACAAGAACCCGTCGCACCCGTGCGACAGCTACAGCATTTTCAGAATAGACTTTTCTTGATGTCGATACGTTAAGATTACCAACTGATAACTTATAAAATAAAAGTATTTGCGTTGGATATCGAACTTCAAGTCCTTTTGCTACAGAAAACACCTCGGAATTAACATTGTAATAATAACTATATCCGGAATGTGTTTTGAAAAACTGAAGTGCTTTTCCATATTCTTTTCGATACAAATAAATTTTTACAGCCTGGATATTAAAATCTTTTTTCAACAAGTCAAGTATTTTGGCCTCGTATTTTTCCCATTCTTCACTTCGGCATTCTTTTTCAAATTCTTTATAAGAAGTTAAAGTAAGACGGTCTGTTTGCTGAGAAAAATAATACTTCAAATAAGTTTCTCGGTCTCCTGCCTCTTGTGCTCTTTCAGCCAGAAACATCCTAAGGTGCAAAATAGGCGTCAGGAATTGCCTTTTCCAGAGTTAAAGGAAATCCTGAAAGGGTTATGGCAGCTAATGCCAGATCTGAAAGATCACATTCATGCGGGTCGAACTCCAAATCCCCATGATTGCTCATTTCACGATCCATATAGTCTGTAGATATCTTTTCAAATCTACTGCCGCACCTCATAACTTCGCACCATGCACATGGAATTTTTATTCAAAGCTGACCCCTTAGCATATTATCAATGTATTCCATTAAAATAGTAAACAAAGCATAGAAACAATAAATAGTAAATATATAGTATATAATTATTATCTATTGGACATGAGTATAATAGCGATATATTCAGGTATGCATATATAGATATGATCAAATATACATATGCATGATCCAATAGATAGTTAACTATATTCCAGTAACAACTTAAGAATATTTTTAAGGTATCTACAAAAAAATATGGGTATTATTTCTACTTATCTTCTTCTTTTTATCGTTCTTTCATAATATGTGTGCACCCATTGAAGTTGATTTATATAAATTATACTCTCCTTTCTGAATAAAAACACTTGGTGAGCCTGTAGAATTTACCGGCACGAATTCCTGTAATAAATTACTGAAATAAAAAAAACAGGAAAAGCAGTAATGAAATATGCAATAGAATAAAATCCTGGGATTTATATCTGTGGGAGAGGAGACGACTATAAAGAGGATATGTTTTTCTTCGAAGAAATATATCTTATAGAGTATTGGGTGCAGTATTTTTTTTGCCTATAAAAAAACGAACGTTTAATCATTATGCTATCAAAAGTCTATATACAGAAGATATTGAATCCATATTTCCGGCCTTTGCCGGTATAGCGGAAAGATTCTTCAGATACTGATACCATGCTCTCGGGAGTAGCTGATAGTTTTTTCCAATATGTGTGGGTCAGGACAGATTTTGTCATTGTTACCAACTAATGAGGAGGAAGAATAAGATCGTATGCTTAAATATTTAAAGATAAAACTATTCGGGTTAATTATTTTTAGCGTGATTATTTTCACACAAACTACTTCAATTGCTGCAGAACAAGAGGAAAGTAAAGAGATGATGGAAAAACCGGTAGTTCTTGAAGACGTGGTGGTGACTGCCACCAGGACGGAAAGAGCTGTGGATATGACATCAAAGCCGGTAACTCTTATAGATAAAGAAACAATTGATACCTCTAATAGCATAAGCGTCATGGAATTATTGGATAGAGAAGTTCCAGGCATATCTATATCAAAATCGGGTCCAATAGGAGGACAATTAAGTGTCCGGGGTTTTAACTCTAACAACTTAAAGTCTCCTCTCTTTATTGACGGGGATCGTTTCCATGGGCGCAATACCCTCGAATATATGTTGATTGACCCCAACCGTATTGAACGTATTGAAGTTATCCGCGGTCCTGCCTCTGCAATGTATGGCACAGATGCCATGGCCGGATTGATAAATATAATTACCAGAAAAACTGAAGGTGACATAAACAAACCGTTTGCCTTAAAGCCGCGATTAAGATCATTGGATTATTCAAGTGTAAACAATCTCAGAGGCGGTTCTGTTGAACTTGAAGGCATGGGCAATGGTTTTGATATGCTTCTGGGAGTATCCGGTAAAAAAGCGGAAGATTATAGAAGTGCGGAAGGAGATATCCCTAAAAGTGATATGGAAGCATGGTCAGGAGATTTAAGACTTGGCTATACTCCGGCTCAAGGTCACCGGATTGAATTATCAGCAAAATTCGCAGAAATAGAACAAGGTTATGCAGGAGGCCTTTCAGCTGCGCCGGGTTATCCATACAAAACTCGTCGGCAGGACCCTCTGCGCGAAAAGATGATTAAATTACATTATGAAGGACTCAATAAAGCCTTAGATTTGAAACATATAGAGGCCAGTATATTTGCAAGATATCTGGATACTAATAATTATGGAGAGGTACGACCAAAAGTTAATCCATCATCAAGTTTGACGAAATCAGTAAATTATGTTGATGGCCCTCTATCAATAGGAGGAAAATTTTTTTGTGTGCGGTCATGGGGAAAAAGTAATACTTTGACTATAGGCACTGATTGGTTTCGTGATGACCGGGATACCTTAAAGCAGGACATTATAAAATATGACTCCTTGGGGAATATAACTTCAATTACATTAAAGAGAGAAGCCAGCCCGGCTGAAACCCAAACCAATATCGGTCTGTTTGTCCACAATGACTGGGATCCTTCCGAAAAGTTGACTGTATCGGCATCCGGGCGCGCGGATTACTTTCGCACTACTGCGGATACGGTCGCAGGTTTTACAGGTTCAGATACAACTACCGACCGTCCTATAACTGGTGGCTTGGGCTTGGTTTACCGGCCATTTAATATCATGCATTTTACAGCAAACGCAAATACAAGCTACCGTGTTCCAATTCCCTTTGAAAAATTCGGAACGCTTTTAGGCTACGAGCCAAATCCAGATCTTAAGCCGGAAAAAGGCATTACTTATGAGATCGGCACTCGTTTGCGTTTGCAAAAAATCAGAGCCAATTTAACTGCCTTTTATAGTGAGTATGAGGATCTTATTAACAGAACGCAGGTAGCATCCACAATCTATCCCGGCACAAACGCCTTACAACCGCAGAACATCGGCGAAGCAACTATCAAAGGTATTGAACTTGATGCCACATTAGTACTGGACAGTAGCTGGAAAGCATTTATGAATGCCGCTTACCTGCGAGGTACAAATACAAAAACTAATAAACCCTTATCTTATATTGCGCCTCTAAACGGTTTGGTGGGTGTGCGTTACACGCCTGACAGTAAAGTTTATTATATTGAAGTAACTGACAGGTGGTCAATTAGAAAAGATCGCATTGATAGTACACAGGAGCGTGAGACTGCTTCTTACAGCGTATTAAACCTATACGGCGGATTTAGTATCAGGGAGATATCATCCACTTTGCCTGATATGCAAATGCGCATAGCTTTAGAAAACATTCTGGATAAAAAATATAGCAGCCCCGTAACGCCTGAGGATATAACATATGAGAGGAGTATTACAAACCCGTTGCTTGAACCCGGTCGTTGCGTATCTGTCTCTCTGAAATCCGAGTTTTAGGTATGTTTCTAAAAAAGCTGCATAAATGAGCCAGTTTAATTTTAAAATACTAGTAATAAAATTATTAACATTTAGAGATAAAGAGTAAATCAAAATGCGAAAAATTGCTTTCTATGGAAAAGGGGGAATCGGCAAATCAACTGTTACCAGTTCCCTATCCGTTGCTATCTCCATGCTCGGATACAAGGTAATGCAGATTGGCTGTGATCCAAAAGCCGATTCCACCATCAATCTTACTGACGGCCGCACTGTCACTCCTGTCATGACATACCTGAAAGAACATGGAAGTTGTTCTTCGCTTAAAGATATTGTAGCCGAAGGGGTTAATGGCATCCTGTGCGTTGAGGCAGGTGGCCCCACACCGGGACTTGGCTGTGCCGGACGGGGGATCATAACCACCTTCAACCTTCTTGAGGAATTGAATGCTTTTGATGTATATAATCCCGATTTTGTTCTTTTTGATGTGCTTGGCGATGTTGTTTGCGGCGGGTTCGCCATGCCCATACGCAATGGATATGCTGAAGAGGTTATTATTATCACATCCGGCGAGAAAATGGCCCTCTTTGCTGCAGATAACATTAAAAAGGCGATCGATAACTTTGCTGATAGAAATTACGCCAAATTGCGCGGTTTAATTCTGAACCGTCGTAACATTGATGATGAAGAAGAAATTGTCAGGAAGTTCGCCAAAGAGATTAATGCTGATATTATTGGTGATATTCCCCGCGATAACCAGATACCGTTTTACGAACAGCAGAATAAGACAGTCGTTCAGGGTAATCCTGATTTGCCTGTTTCAAGGATTATATTAGATATAGCCCACCACATAGCCTTGAACAGGGAGGAATTATGAACAGTAATGTATTCCACCTTTCAATTGATGAAATTAAAAATACCAAAACACAGTGGCAACACAGGTTGGTGCCGCCCAATCATCTCCACTACTGTCCTGCCAGCGCCGGTGGTTGGGGTATCATCCGTGTGGGACTGCTTGTTCCCGAATCAGTTATGCTGTTTGTTTCGCCCGCCGGCTGCGGACGACATGGGGCTATAGCCGGCATCCAGCTTGGTTTTAAGAAGCCTCTCTTTTTATTGCATGTAAGTGAGATGGACATCATAACAGGCAAGCACATGGAAATGATTCCCCGTGCAGTAGATGAAATCATGGCCACTGTCAGGCCCAGTCCTAATGCAATGCTGATCTGTGCTACCTGCATTGACGATTTGCTGGGTTCGGACTATGACGGATTAACTCAGCAATTGGAAAGCAGATATGGGATACCGGTGCGCATTTGTCATATGAACCCTCCCGTTATGGATACCAAAAAACCGCCGACCTTCACTGTGCAGCAGACTGTCTATGATTTTCTTGAACGCTCAAACTTTAAAGAGCGAGCGCTAAATATCATAGGAAGCTTTGCGCCCATAGATGCGGAGAGTGAATTCTATAAGGTAATGGCAGACGCCGGTTTTACCAAAGTCAGGCATGTCGCGGCCTGCAAAACGATGGAGGAGTTTCGCTCAATGAGCAAGTCAACGCATAACCTGCTCATTAAGCCCGGAGGTTACCTTGCGGCAGAACTAATGAAGGAAAAACTTCAAATCCCATATTGTATTACACCGGTTACATACAGTTTTAATTCGATTGCGCAAACATATAGCGCTCTGGAGAAGTTTCTTGGTGTCAAGCTCAGTACTGATTGGTATTGTGAAGAAGCATGGGATACTGTCAAATCCTATAAAAAAACTTTAGGGGCTCTAACTGTTGCGGTGGGCTCAACAGCGAATGCCAGTCCATTTGAACTTGCCCGTGCTTTGACTGAATATGGTTTTCATGTGCCTTACATTTTTGCCGACCTGCTTCTTGTTTCCGACGATGAACATATAGATTGGTTAAAGATTTATAACCCGAACGTCAAAATATTTACAAATAACCATCCAACCATGGCGAACCTGATCAAGGATAAATTGACAGTGGATCTTACAGTAGGGTTTGACGCCGGTTACTTCTGCTCAGGGGCTAAAACAGTGCCACTTGGTCTTGAGAAACAGCCATATGGGTACCAAGGAATAATATATCTTTTCCGAGAGATGGTAAAGGCGCTTGAAAACCCTCGGAATCACAAAGAACAGATGTATGCTTCCGGTATGGTAATATAAAGGGAGAGTTAAATGAAAGGTCTATATAAAGTATTACCTCCATTTGCACCTGACTATTCAGGAGTCTGTTCAGTGCTGTTTGAACTGGGTGGAATAGTAGTAATCCATGATGCAGGTGGTTGTACCGGAAACTTTACCGGATTTGATGAACCGCGTTGGTATGGCAGTACAAGTGCTGTGTTCAGTTCAGGACTTAGAGAAATTGATACTGTTATAGGAGATGATGAGAAGGTACTAAAAAAGCTTGAAGATGCTGTTTGCAGCCTTGAACGACAGTTTGTTGCCATTGTCGGCACCCCGACCACAATGGTTATCGGTACCGACTATGCAGCGCTTTCTCATATTCTTACGCAAAGGACAGGCATACCGGCACTCATGTTCGACACAACCGGAATGAATTATTATGATTATGGGGCATCTTTAGCTTTTTTGGAAATAGCCCGACGTTTTGTAAAATCAGGCCCAACTATTGTTGAGGCTGGAATCAATATTATAGGGGCAACTCCGCTTGATATGGGAAATGGCCGACAAGTGAAAAAGCTTACTTCACTATTGGCTGATTCCGGGTTTAAGGTAATTTCTTGCTGGTCAATGGGCTCCAATCTCGATGAGATTGCGTGCTCAGCCCAAGCTCGTCTGAATATTGTGGTGTCCCGTTCCGGTCTTGAAGCAGCTCGTTATATGGAGCGCGAATATGGGGTGCCTTATTTTGCAGGCATTCCCATAGGACGTAAATCAACCCTTAAGTTTATCAGTACTATCCATTCTATGCTTGGTCTTGCGTTTGAATCGGATACGCAGCAGGTTAGTAATGATCCGGTAGCAGGTATTCGCAATGTTCTAGTAATAGGAGAACAGGTGATGTGCAATGCCATTCGCGATTGTCTGCGAATAGATTTGAAGATTGCAAAGGTAACTGTGGGTTCGTTTTTTGGTATGGACCAGGCGCTTATGGAAAAGGGCGACTTGCATTTTGAATGCGAAGACGACCTCACTGACCTGACTATAGAGAATCATTTCGATGTTATTGTGGCCGACCCGTTATACTATGATTTGTCGGTGTCGGCAAAAAAAAGCTACTTTATTACGTTTCCTCATCTTGCGGTTTCCAGTCGTCTTCACTGGGACAGCAGCTTGGATTATATAGGCGATGATGGGTCGAACTATTTTAGTAGAAAATTAAAAGAAATAAAAGATGAAAATCAATAAAGTACAAAAAGTGTCAATCAATATAGTATTGCTTATGCTTCTGACGCTGGCATTGGCCGTTGGATGTGTCGACAAGGAGAAAACTCAAGAACACGCAACATCATCTTCAGCGCTAAAAGCAAATTCAAATGCGAAAGTTGATACAATAATTGATCAAAACGGAAAAGAGATAATAATACCCAAAGATATCAATAGAGTGATTATGGTTCCCCTTCCGCTTCCGGCGTTATACTATGTTGTTACCGGCTCATGCAGGAAAATTGCAGGTATCCATCCCGAGTCTAAAAGCAATGCGAAGGTCTCAATGCTGGGTGTGTTTGCCCCTGAGTTGATGAATGTAGCTACAGGATTTGTTAAAGGGAAAGATCTTAACATAGAAGAGCTTCTAAAATTAAGGCCTGATATTATTTTCTTTTGGGGATTATTTCCTAAGCAGGCTGAACAATTTGAATCAATTGATATACCTGCGGTAGCGGTTCACACTGTCAAAGGCGGAAATGCTTTGGAAACTCTCCATTTATGGATAAATATTTTGGGAGAGACTTTCGATGAAAAAGAAAGGACGTTGCAACTGGTTGATTATAACCGCGAGACCATGAAGATGATATCTTCCAGAATCAGAGATATAGCTCTGGATAAAAAACCAAGAGCCCTTCTTTTATTCTATCATAGTGACAAACAAATATGTTCCGGCAAGGGCAACTATAGTCAGTTTTGGCTGGAATCAACAGGAGCCATAAACGTAGCAGAAAGCATACCTGGTATATCCGCTCTTAATATGGAGCAAATATACAAATGGAATCCCGATATAATATACATAAGTAACTTTTCCAATACATTACCGGAGGATATCCTGAATAATACAGTTAAAGGACAGGACTGGAGCAAAGTTAGGGCAGTAAAGGAAAAAAGAGTTTATAAAATCCCTTCAGGAATATACCGATGGGTACCTCCAAGTGCAGATGCATCGCTCATGTTAAAGTGGCTGGCCCAGAAACATTATCCGAAACTATTTAATGACTATACAATAGAAGAAGAAATCAAGCATCACTACTTGAGATTCTATAACTATAGTTTATCTCAAAAACAGATTGTAAAAATTCTTCACCCTGTTCATTCGACTGAAAGAGGCCCATGGACATAACTGTTACTAAAGAGTAAATTTATGAGAATCACAGGAAACCAAATAAAGATAACACCATTTGTTATGATAGCACTGGCAATTACAACCCTGCTTATTTCTATTTGCATGGGAAGATATGCAATATCACCTGAGACCGGATTTAACATTCTTCTCTCGCGGATTTTATCCATCAAACCAACCTGGAGCCTGATTGAGGAATCAGTGATTCTTAATATAAGACTCCCTCGCGTGTTATTGGCGATGCTTGTGGGATCGGGTTTGTCTGTTGCCGGAGCTTCATTCCAGGGGCTTTTCCGTAATCCGTTGGTGAGTCCTGATATACTCGGTGTTTCAGCCGGAGCCGGATTTGGTGCTTGTCTGGGAATTCTGATATCAGGGAAAATACTGGTTGTTCAATCGTTTGCTTTTGGCTTTGGAATAGTTGCAGTGACAGGAGCATATCTGATCAGCAAAAGTAAAACAGGTAGTTCGCTATTAATGCTTGTACTGATCGGTGTGATAATCAGCTCATTTTTTTCGGCCCTGATAGGACTTGTAAAATATGTTGCGGACCCGGAGGACCAATTGCCTACCATTGTTTACTGGCTCATGGGAAGCATGGCAGGGGCCTCCTACGATGATCTTTTACTTGCAGCTCCGCCAATTGTAATTGGCACCTTGACGCTTCTTTTGCTGAGGTGGAGAATAAATATATTGTCATTGGGTGAAGAAGAAGCCCAGGCATTGGGTATTAATACAAAGTGGTTGAAACGTGTTGTCATTTTGTCAGCTACGGTTATAACTGCCACTTCGGTATCTTTATGCGGAATAGTCGGATGGATCGGACTGGTCATTCCGCATATAGCGAGAATGCTGGTAGGTCCCAACCACAAGAATTTATTGCCGGCCTGTGTTTCTATAGGGGCTCTTTCTCTTCTTATTATTGATGACATAGCCAGATCAGCAACGGCTGTAGAAATTCCTTTAAGCATACTTACAGCTATTATCGGAGCGCCGTTTTTTGCCTTTTTTCTGAAGAAGACAGGAGGTAGATGGGTATGATAATTGAAGTAAAAAACGTGGCATTTGGCTATGATGCAAAAAAGAATGTATTTGAGGATAAATACTTTTCAGTAGAAAAAGGTGAAATATTGAGTATCCTTGGGCCAAACGGTTGCGGGAAAACGACGCTGCTTAAATGCTTAAACGGCTTATTTCAAATCAAAAGAGGAGAAATAAATATTGAGGGAAAGAATATTAACTCGCTAAAAAGAAACGAAATCGGCAAGAAAATAGGCTATGTGCCTCAGAAACAAGACTGGACTTTTCCTTATACGGTAATGGAAATGGTTCTCATGGGAAGAGCCCCGCATATTAATGTGTTTTATTCGCCTTCATCCAAAGATATTAAGATAGCAGAGGAAGCAATTGATAATTTGGGCATATCTTATTTGGCAAACAGGCTCTATCCAAACATCAGCGGTGGGGAAGCACAGCTTGTTATGATAGCAAGAGCTTTGACATCAGAACCGGTTGCGCTTTTACTTGATGAGCCGACTTCTCATTTGGATTTTAAAAATCAAAAGGTAATTTTAAATGTATTAAACAAACTATCCAAGGATAAGAATATCACAGTTGTAATGACTACCCATTTTCCTGACCATGCCCTGTCAATTTCCGACAAAGCACTTCTGATGGGCAATGGAAAATACGGTGTTGTGGGCAATGCTCAAGATGTGATTACAGAAAATAATCTGAAGGATTTGTTTGAAATAGATGTGAGAATCATCTCTTTTGAAGTAGAAAATAATAATCTCAAAACTGTTGTTCCACTGTGATAGGTTATACCGATTATATTTCATATTTTATTATCTGCAATTATTAATCAATAGGAAATAAAGGCTACTTGAAATTTTCACAGAATGAATTCCATCAAACAAAACTTGTTGTACGTATAAAAAATCTTGACAGATAATATTAATTTGATATAGCCCATCTTAATGTGTAATATATAATTATTTGATGACGTAAAAAGATATAAGTCTTATTTTAACTTCTTTAAACAGTTTTATGTAATTTAGTTTAACGGAAACAATATCATGTATAAATTTTTTGGCTTTACTTGAGAGAGTATAAGAAAACGCTGCCCGGGTTGGTATGCGCAAGGTAAAGCCGAAAGATCATGTCTGCTTTATTAATTATCTTATATAATTATCTATGACGTTTTTCATTCCATTTTTACCTCTGCGCACTATATCGGCATAGCAATCTTTATAAGTTAAAGATTTTATACAATAAAATAGCTTTTTCTGTCAGATTTGACTTTAACTGAAACCTTTGTCCGGAAGTATACTTTTCTCCTTTTATTTTATAGGTATTTATTACTTACCTATAAAACCGGAGAAGATCTTTTTTTGATACGCTGAGAAAGGAAGATAAAATGATTCGTTTTGTTAATCGTAGCCCTCAGTTTGAAAAGCAACTGGAGTCGCTTCGTAAAGCAGATAAAAAAGCAGCTAAAAGAGCTGATACGATTATAGAAAAATTAATGGAAAGTCATGGCGAGGTTTCTGAAGAGGAAATTGCAGTTAAATACGGAAAAATAAAAATACGAAACTGCGTCAAGTATGATCTGGGCAGAGGCTATAATCTGATGACTATAATAGATGGTGAACATCTTATAATATCGTTTATCGGTAAATACGATATGTGCAAGCGGTGGCTTGAAAATAATAAAAACCCACCGATGTTGTTAACAAAAAGTCTAAGTCAGGAAATTGCCGGGAGCAAATCCGAATCAGAAGACAGTTCAAAAGAAAATATGAATGTTTTGGAAGAATGCGAAGAGACTTATTTGACTGACATAGATGAGAAATATCTGCGTTTGATTTTTAGCGGATTGGCAAACCGGTAGTAAACCAAAGCGTTTAATTTAAACACATTCCGATTCAATGAACCGGAAAACAACTAAAATATATTTAAAAGGAATAATTATGGGCGAAGCAGCAATAAAAATCGGAAAAGAAAAACAAACCAATTTTTTAGACAAAGTACAACATCTCATTCCAACCGCCAACTTAAGTCTTTGTTTAACCTGCGGGGCATGCGCTTCAGGATGTCCTGCAACAGGTCTTGAAAACATGGACCCCAGAAAATTCCTTCGCATGGTAACTCTGGGCTTAGATGAAGAAATTACGGAACATCCCTGGGTGTGGATGTGCACCATGTGCTATCGCTGTACATATGCATGTCCCATGAAAATAGATATTGCCGCCATGATATTTGAAGCCAGAAAGCTTTGGCCGCGTGAAAAAAGACCCAAAGGAATATTAGGATCATGCGATATGGCTCTTCGTAACGACAGTTGCAGTGCAATGGGAACTCCGGAAGAGGATTTCCGCTTTGTTGTAGAAGACGTACTGGAAGAAGTTCGGGAAACACAGCCCGGATGGGAAAATCTTACGGCACCTATTGATAAAGAGGGATCTCATTTCTTTTTGAGCCAGAATTCACGCGAACCGGTAACGGAACCGGATGAAATGGTTCCCCTGTGGAAAATTCTTAATATAGTTGGAGCTGACTGGACCTATAGTTGCACAGGATGGGGCGGAGAAAATTATTGCATGTTTCTTGCAGACGATGAAGGGTGGAAAAAAATCACCAACCTGACACTGCAAACAGCCATGAAGCTTGGATGCAAAGTTTATCTCAACACCGAATGCGGGCATTCCACATTTTCTGTCTGGAAAGGACAGCAAAGACATAAAATAGAAACTGAGCTGGAAATCGAACCAATGGTAAGATACTACGCCAAATGGATTCGCGAAGGAAAGCTTAAAGTCAATTCTGATTGGAATAAAGATCTTAAGGTCAAATTTACGGTACAGGATCCTTGCAATCAGGTTAGAAAAAGTTTTGGAGATGAACTTGCCGATGATCTGCGTTTTGTCTTAACTTCTTGTGTCGGAGAAGAAAATTTCATCGATACCTATCCCAACAAATCCAACAATTACTGCTGCGGAGGCGGAGGCGGATCTCTTCAGTCGGGATACAGAGAATCAAGACTTACTTACGGTCTTCTCAAGCACGAACAGATTATGCGCACCGGCGCTCCATATGTAGTTACTCCATGTCATAATTGCCATGCGCAGATTGACGAGCTGGGAAAGCACTTTGGAAAAGGGAAGTACAGGACTTTGCACCTTTGGACTATCATTGCTCTCTCGCTGGGCATTCTTGCTGAAAATGAGCGTACCTATTTAGGTGATGATCTGGTTGATGTAAATCTTCCTACAAACGATACAGGAGAATAAGACCATGTCAAGCGATGTAATCGGCGCTGTTCTTGTTGTAGGCGGCGGTATTGCCGGGATTCAGGCATCACTGGATTTGGCCAACTCAGGTTATTTAGTCCATCTGGTTGAAAAAAGCCAGGCAATCGGCGGTGCTATGAGCGCACTGGACAAAACCTTTCCTACCAACGACTGTTCCATGTGTATTTTAGCGCCCTATCTTGTAACGGCCGGCAGACATCCGAATATTGAATTATTAACTAATTCGGAACTTCTTGAGCTTACAGGAGAAAAAGGAAACTTTTCTGCATTGGTAAGAACTAATCCGCGTTATATAGACCTTTTAAAATGTACGAGCTGCGGAGAATGCGCCAAAGTATGTCCGGTAATATTACCCAATGGATATGAACAAAATCTTTCCGAAAGAAAAGCTGCTTATAAGCAATACGCACAGGCCATCCCCGGAGCATACGCCATACAGAAAACCGATAAGGCCCCGTGCAGGCTTGCATGTCCGGCAGGGCTTAATGTCCAGGGTTATGTCCAGATGGTTGGCCAGGGCAAATATAAAGAGGCCCTTCAGATCATTATGGAAGATCTGCCTTTGCCCGGTGTTTTGGGAAGAATATGTCCTCACGGATGTGAAGACGCCTGCCGCAGGTGCGATGTCGATAATCCTGTTGCGATACGAAGTCTCAAACGTCTTGCTGCTGATAAATTCGATCCAAGACAAATCGAGATCAAAACTCTTCCCAAAAGAGAAGAAAAGGTTGCTATCATAGGGTCAGGTCCGGCTGGGCTTTCTGCTGCATATCATCTTGCGAAAAAAGGTGTGCTTTCCACAATTTACGAAGCTCTGCCCAAAGCAGGAGGTATGCTAAGAGTCGGTATACCGGAACACAGACTTCCAAGATATATTTTAGACAATGAAATAGAACTAATAACAAACCTTGGTGTTGAAATTAAAACCAATACTCCTCTTGGTTCCGATCTAACCATAGATGATCTTTTTACACAGGGCTATAAATCCGTTTATATAGCAATAGGAGCGCACAAGGGGTTTGATCTTGGCGTTCCCGGAGAAAAAGCCGAAGGTGTCCGTCAGGGTGTTGATTTCTTAAAAGAAGTAAATCTTACCGGAAAAACACAGGTCGCTAAAAATATTGCTATCATAGGCGGCGGTAATGTGGCGATAGATGTTGCCCGATGCGCTGTAAGACTTGGGGCCGAAAAGGTTAATATAATCTACAGAAGAACCCGTGCTGAAATGCCTGCATGGGAAGAAGAAATTCATGCTGCTGAGACCGAAGGAGCCGAAATAACATATCTTGCAGCCCCTCAGGAAATATTGACTTCAGACGGCAAGGTTGTCGGGTTGCGCTGTATCCGCATGGAACTCGGAGAACCGGATTCATCAGGAAGAAGAAGACCTGTTCCGGTTGTCGGAAGTGAGTATGACATTGAAATAGACCAGCTCATTCCGGCGATAGGCCAGAAACCGGATTCATCTGTGCTTGAGAATATTCCCGGAATAGATTTTTCGAAATGGGGAACAGTTGAAACAGATTCTGTAACATATGTCACCGGCCGCAAAGGTGTTTTTGCAGGCGGCGATGTTCAGACAGGCCCATGGGTTGCCATAGGAGCAATTGCAGCCGGAAGAGAAGCAGCCGAATCCATTGTAAGGTATCTGGATGGAATAGACATGGCCGAAGGCCGTGAAGCTATAATAAATGAAAATCCTGTTTACAGGCCCATACCAAAAGGCGAGCCCAAAAAATCAAGAATTGAAATGCCTGAGCTTGCTGCTGAAAAACGGGCGGGTAATTTCAAGGAAGTTGAGCTTGGTTACTGTGAAGAGGATGGAGCCGCTGAAGCCGGTAGATGTCTTAACTGCGGTTATTGCTGCGAGTGTAATCAGTGCGTAGACGCCTGTCTTGCAAATGCTGTTGATCACAGTCAGAAAGCTGAAGAAAAACAAATTAATATTGGTTCCGTTATACTTTGTGCAGGAACCGATACTTTTGATCCTTCGACTCTTGATGAATTCTATCATTATAATACCAATCCGGATGTGCTTACCAGTCTTGAATTTGAGAGAATCTTAAGCGCATCAGGTCCTACAATGGGTCATCTTGTAAGAATGTCGGATCATAAAGAACCAAAAAAAATAGCCTGGCTGCAATGTGTCGGGTCGAGAGATAACAACCACTGCGGAAACGGGTATTGCTCTTCCGTATGCTGCATGTATGCGGTCAAGGAAGCTGTAGTCGCCAAGGAACATTCCGGCGGTAATCTTGATTGTGCCATTTTTTATATGGATATGCGAACAAACGGCAAGGAATTTGAGCGTTTCTACAACAATGCCAAAGACAAACACGGAGTACGTTTTATAAACAGCAGGATGCATTCCATTGAATCGGTTCCCGAAATCGGAGATTTAAGCATTCGCTACGTTACAGGATGCGGCGAGACAATAATAGAAACATTTGACCAAATTGTGTTGTCAGTTGGTCTTGAAATTTCAAAAGAAACAATGGATCTGGCGAAACGGCTGGGTGTTGAAACAACCGAAGGCAATTTCTGCAAGACCAGTGCGCTTGAACCGGTAAGTTCTTCAAAAGAAGGTGTTTATGTGTGCGGTGCTTTTCAGGGTCCAAAAGATATTCCGCAGTCGGTTATCGATGCCAGCGCTGCTGCGGCAATGGCCGGAAAAGATTTAAGTTCTGCAAGAGATACTCTTACAAAGGTCAAACAGGTTACGCCTGAAATCAATGTGGCTGATAAGGCTCCCCGTATCGGAGTATTTGTCTGCCACTGCGGCATTAATATCGGCAGTGTTGTAAACGTACCAGAAGTTGTAAAATACGCCCAACAGTTGCCGGGCGTGGTCTTTTCATCGGACACGCTTTTTACCTGCTCTCAGGATTCTCAGGAGAACATAAGAAAGGCTGTTTCCGAACAAAATCTGAACCGGGTGATAGTAGCAGCATGTACACCCAGAACCCATGAAGCGCTTTTCCAGCAGACTATTCAGGAAGCAGGGCTAAATCCCTATCTTTTTGAATTTGCCAACATCAGGGATCAGAATGCCTGGGTACATCAGAAAGATCCGGAAAGCGCCACTCAAAAAGCAAAAGATCTTGTACGCATGGCAGTAGCGAGGTCGGCGTTATTAGAGCCTATTACCCCCATTCAGATCGAAGTCAATCACGATGCTCTTGTTATCGGCGGAGGTATAGCAGGAATGAGCGCAGCTCTGAACCTGGCCGATCAGGGTTTTAAAACCTATCTGATAGAAAAATCTTCGGAGCTGGGCGGACAGGCGCTTGTTCATGCCGTAAACACCTGGCAGGGAGATAATGTGCCCGCCTTTTTATCCAAAATAAATGACCAGGTTACAAACCATAAAAACATAGAGGTTTTGCTGGAATCAGACATACAAAGCATTGACGGATTTGTAGGTAATTTCACAACAAGTGTTAACTCGGCTCAAAAAGAACGCGAAATTAATCATGGTGTGGTTATTCTTGCAACAGGAGCAGCCCCCCTTGAAACCGATGAATACCTTTATGGCCAAAGTGACCGTGTGATGAAATGGCATGAACTTGATTCAATGTTTGAAAGCCATCCTGAAATTTTTAAAGAAACCCGCTCGATAGCATTCATCCAGTGTGTAGGTTCCCGTGAGCCGGCCAGACCTTACTGCTCAAAGATCTGCTGCACCGCATCAGTACGAAGCGCTATAGCAATCAAGGGAAAAAAGCCGGATATGAATATTTACATCATCTATCGGGATATGCGCACCTTTGGTTTGCGGGAAGAGCTGTATAAGAAGGCAAGGGAAATGGGTGTTATATTTATCCGCTACAATGTGGATGAAAAGCCTGTTGTTAAAAGAGATGGGGATGAAGGGCTGATTATTACCATAAAAGACCATATCCTTAATACACCTCTTAAAATTTCTGTCGATTACGTTAATCTTGCAACTGCCATTGTACCTCCGGATGACCGGAAATCTTTGGCTCAGATGTTGAAAGTACCGCTAACCGAAGAAGGCTTTTATATGGAAGCCCACATAAAACTAAGACCGGTTGATTTTTCAACAGATGGCGTCTTTGTGGCAGGGCTTGCTCATTATCCCAAACCTATTGAAGAATCCATTGCCCAGGCCCAGGCGGCCGCCGGACGCGCAGCTATTATTCTGAACAAATCCACTATACAAATAGAACCTATTGTTTCCGTGGTGGATGAGGATAAATGCATAGGCTGCGGTTTATGCGAACAGTCCTGCGCCTTTGGCGCCATAAGGCTGAAACAGGTGCTTGGCAAGGGGTATCGAGCTGAAAATTATTCAGCGCTTTGCAAAGGTTGCGGAGTTTGTGCTGCGGGTTGTCCGCAAAAAGCCATTGATATGAAACATTTTCGCGACAGCCAGATACTGGCGGCCGTTTGTGCCGGCGGTACCAATGCTTGATTGCATTTTGTATACGGAGAAAAATAATGAACGATTCATTTAAACCCAAAATCCTGGCATTCCTGTGCAACTGGTGTTCTTATGCGGGCGCCGATCTGGCAGGAGTATCAAGAATTCAATATCCACCATTTATTCGAATTGTAAGAGTCATGTGTTCGGGGCGTATCGATCCCTTGTTTATAGTTGATGCCTTAAAAGAAGGCTTTGATGGTGTAATGGTAAGCGGTTGCCACATAGGCGACTGCCATTATCTGGACGGCAACAAGTATGCGGTTAAACGTATGGAGATGCTCGCACAATTACTTGACCTTTCAGGCATAGGCAGAAAGCGGGCACACCTGCGCTGGGCAAGTGCCGCAGAAGCTCAGCCCTTTGCAGATAATGTTGTTGAAGTTACCAATATTATCAGGGATGCAGGCCCGTTTAATGCAAAAGATCATGAAATGGCTTTAAACGCATTAACAAGAGCATTAACTACCACACGGTTGCGCTGGCTTGTGGGAATTGATCGTCATCTGACGGAAAATGAAAATGTATATCACGAAAAGACTGATCCGATACTTTTTGAAAAGGTGAAAAATGATGCAATAATTGCTGAATTCCAAAAAGCCCTGCTTCAGGAAGTACTGGACAAAGGTCCTGCCACAGTGAAGGAAATGGCGGATAAAACCGGTATTGGAATTTACACTGTTTCAAGAAGGCTCAATGAACTGGAATTGAGCGGCTTGGCCGACCTTAAAGGCTGTGAAGGAAATACTCCCAGATTTGCAAGCCCGGTATAAATGATAGTGTTGAGACGTAGGGCGGGGTTTTACACCCCGCCGGTTTTGCTACAGTATAAATAAGAGGTGAAATAATAATATAATGTCAACCAAAGGTACAAACAATAAAGTCGGCAGCGTAATGGTGGTAGGCGCCGGTGTCGCAGGCATACAGGCCTCTTTAGATATGGCCAATGCCGGATATTATGTCCATCTGGTGGACAGTACGTCCAGTGTGGGCGGACTCATGGCACAGCTGGACAAAACCTTTCCAACCAATGACTGCGCCATGTGCGTAATATCGCCCTTTCTTGTAGAAGTGGGAAGGCATCTTAACATAAACATAATTCCAAACAGTGAACTGGAATCCCTGGAAGGTGAGGCCGGAGCATTTCTGGCAAAACTTAAAAATAATCCGCGTTATATTGATTCGGTAAAATGTACCGCCTGCGGTCAGTGCCGCCAGGTATGCCCGGTAACGGCAGTAAATGAGTTTGATTGCAGGCTGGATCTTAGAAAAGCGACATTTATCAAGTTTCCCCAGGCAGTGCCTCTTTCATATACTATAGATAGAAATATCTGTATAGGATGCGGCATGTGTGAAAAAGCCTGTCTTGCAGGCGCAATATCTTACTCGGATCAGCCGAAATTTTCCGAGATTGAGGTTGGGGCTGTAGTACTTGCCATGGGAAATGAGCTTTTTGATCCATCTTTGATAGATACTTACGCATATTCCCGTCATCCTAATGTAGTTACAAGCCTGGAATTCGAACGTATATTGAGCGCTTCAGGGCCTTATAAGGGGCATCTCATGCGGCCATACGACAGGGAAATCCCCCAAAAAATCGCCTGGCTCCAGTGCATCGGATCACGCGACATTAATCATGCGGATCACAGTTACTGTTCTTCGGTTTGCTGCATGTACAGCATAAAACAGACCATAATTGCTAAAGAACATGCCGATAATCCGCTTGATGCAGCCATCTTTTACATGGATATGCGTACACACGGGAAGGAATTTGAGAGATACAGGGAAAGAGCTGAACAAGGAAGCGGAGTCAGATTTATACGTTCCAGAGTTCATACTGTTGAACCACTTGATGATGGCGGACTGAAACTCAAATATATTCCCGAATCCGGTGAAGTACAGGAAGAAGTATTTGATATGGTTGTGCTTGCCACAGGCTTTTCACCCTCACAGGATGCAAAAGCTTTGGCTCAAAGACTTGGTATAGATTTAAATGACCATAGTTATGCAAAAACAAGCGATCTTACACCTGTTTGTACAAGCAAAGACGGTATTTATGTATGCGGAACTTTTCAAAGCCCGAAAGATATTCCGCAGTCCGTGATGGAGGCATCCGCTGCCGCGGCAAGTGCTACACAGGATTTATCGGAAAAAAGATGGAGTCTTACGCTTACGAAAGAATTACCGTCCGAAAAGGACTTTAGTAAAGAAGAGCCACGTATAGGAGTATTTGTATGCAACTGCGGCATCAATATAGGCGGGGTTGCGGATGTTCCTGCCATAAGGGAATATGCCAAAACGCTTCCGAATGTCATACATACGGAAGATAATCTTTTTACCTGTTCCCAGGATACTCAGGAAAACATAAAAAAAGTTATACTGGAAAAAGGCATCAACCGTGTGGTTGTTGCATCATGTTCACCTCGTACTCATGAGCCTCTTTTCCAGGAGACCATTCGTGAGATAGGACTTAACCCCTATCTTTTTGAAATGGCCAATATCCGGGATCAGAATACCTGGGTTCATATGAAAACTCCTGAAAGAGCCACGGAAAAGGCGAAAGATCTTGTGCGAATGGCTGTTGCCAAAGCAGCTCTTTTAGAATCCCTTCCACAGGTTACCCTGGATGTAACACAGGCTGTTCTTGTAGTAGGTGGTGGAATTGCCGGCCTTGAAGCTGCTTTAGGCATTGCCAGGCAGGGCTTTGATGCTTTCCTTGTGGAAAGAAGCAATCAGCTTGGAGGAATGGCGCTTGGTCTAAATGCAACATGGCAGGGTGAACAAGTTCTTCCGTATGTTAAGAACTTAATTGAAGATGTGCAGAATAATAAGCGGATAAAGATTTTTCTTGAAACTAAAGTTGGTCATGTTACCGGCACGATAGGAAGTTTTACAACCACATTGAAATCAGAAATTAATCCGCTGGATATAAAAGTTATAAATCATGGTGCGGCAATACTTGCCACAGGCGGAAAGGAATACAGACCGGAAGAATACCTTTACGGAAAATATCCGCAGATATTGACTCATCTGGATCTGGATGCAGCGGTTAGAGATAATGACGAAAAATTAAAAAACAGCAAAATGGCAGTATTTATTCAGTGTGTAGGTTCACGTACCGAAGAAAGACCTTATTGCAGCCGGGTATGCTGCACACACAGCATAAAAAGTGCATTGATATTAAAGAAGATAAATCCTGACATGCAGATATTTATCATTTACAGGGATATCCGCACATATGGATTCCGTGAGGATTTATACAAGGAGGCCAGGGAGCAGGGTATCCGTTTTATACGCTATAATAAGGATAATCCGCCAGTGCTTGATTCTGATAACGGACAAGAACTTAAGCTGACTGTAAAGGATCATATTCTGCAAAGACCGATTGAGATGAATCCTGATCTGGTAGTACTTGCTGCAGCTATTCTTCCGAATGAAAACAAGGAATTGTTTGAACATTTCAAGGTTCCGACAAACAGCGACGGTTTTCTCGTGGAAGCTCACGCCAAATTAAGACCTGTCGATTTTGCATCTGAAGGACTTTTTCTGGCCGGCATTGCCCATTATCCCAAAAGTGTTGATGAAAGCATTGCGCAGGCAAAAGCCGCAGTATCAAGAGCAATGAAAATAGTATCAAAGAACACGATCGCGGTTGACAGCGTAGTGGCTTCGGTCAATCCGGATCGCTGTGCAGCATGTCTTACTTGCGTAAGAACCTGCCCTTATAATGTGCCAACGGTTAAAGAGGAAGGATATGCAGTTATTGAACCAAGCGACTGCCATGGATGCGGTTGCTGTGTATCCGAATGTCCGGGAAAGGCGATCACACTGAAGCATTTTACCGATGATCAGATAAATGCGAAGACTGATGCACTATTTTATATAGAGGCATCATGTTAGATAACAGGTAACTATACGGGTTCCATGGTTCATAGTTCAGGGTTCAGGGTTAAAGGTTCAAGGTTAAAGTACAAGGCAACCAACCGTGAACTTTGAACTGTGAACTTCACAACCTGAGTAGTTACGAAAACAGGAGTAAGATATATGGATAAAGATTTCGAACCTCAGATCATAGCATTCTGCTGTAAATATTGTGCTTATGCTGCCGCTGATCTGGCGGGTTCCATGAGGCTTAACTACCCTTCCAATATAAAGATCATCCAGGTCCCGTGTACCGGACGGGTGGATATCATTCATCTTCTTCGCGCAATCGAAGACGGTGCGGACGGTGTATACGTAGCGGGATGCATGGAAGGAGACTGCCATTTTGTCTGCGGAAATATAAAAACCAGAAAAAAAGTAGAATATGTAAAAAGAACTCTTTCCGAACTTGGAATCGAACCGGAACGTGTTGAGATGTTTAATCTTTCATCGGCTATGGGCCCCCGTTTTGCAGAAATCGCAAACCAAATGGCGGAAAAAATATTCGAGCTTGGTCCAAGCCCGTTGAATATCAAGCAGGTAGCATAGAAGAGGTGAAACATGATTGTTGCTGATAGAAAACCCCTGTCTGAAATACTGGATATGATCGCGGACAGGAATAAAATACTAATTATAGGATGCAAGGGCTGTGTAACTGTCTGTAATGTCGGTGGGGCCAAAGAAGTGCAGATACTTGCGGCATCACTGAATATTGTCAGGAAAAAAGAAGGGCATCCCCTTGAAGTTGATCAAATAACCATAGAAAGACAGTGTGACCCCGAATATATAGAACAGGTAAAATCTACGATAAATGATTATGATGCGGTTATTTCAATGGCCTGTGGTGTGGGCCCGCAATTTCTGTCCGAAGCCTATCCGCAGCAAAAATTCTTTCCGGCTGTAAACACCAAATTTTTCGGAGGCGCAACGTCACACGGTGTCTGGGAAGAACGCTGTGCGGGGTGCGGGACATGCGTAATACATAATTTCGATGGTTTATGCCCTGTAGCGAGATGTTCCAAGAGTCTTATGAACGGACCCTGCGGCGGCAGTTCCAGCGGTTATTGCGAAATCAGCAAGGAAGTACAATGTGTCTGGGATATGATCGTAAAAAAGAAGATGGAGCAGGGAAGACTTGATGATTTACTTTGTTTTACTCCTGCCAAAAACTGGCGGACATCAAGAGATGGCGGCCCGCGAAAATCAGTAAGGGAGGAGCTTGCCATATGAATGATATAAAATCCGGCAGTAATCTTGAAAGAGTCTTGAAATCGGGAAATTTTGCCTTTACCGGTGAATGCGGGCCTCCCAAAGGAGCTAATGTAGAACATCTTAAAGAAAAACTTGCTTTCCTGAAAGGTAATGTCGATGCAGTCAATATTACCGATAATCAAACGGCAGTTGTAAGAATGTCCAGCTGGGCGGCTTCAGCTATTGCGGTTTCAGAAGGTGTTGAGCCGAATTTTCAGATGGTTTGCCGCGATAGAAACCGTCTATCTATGATGAGCGATGTTCTCGGCGCTTATTCCATGGGCATCAGAAACATGCTGTGTCTGTCAGGAGATCATCAGATATTCGGGAATCATCCGGAAGCTAAAAACGTTTATGACATAGATTCCATGCAGCTTATCAATCTGGTTAAAACCATGAGAGATGAAGGAAAGTTTTTAAATGGAGAACCAATAGACGTTTCTCCGAAAATGTTTATTGGTGCAGCCAGTAATCCGTTTGCAGATCCTTTTGAATTCCGTGTTTACCGCCTGGCCAAGAAGATTAATGCAGGAGCCGATTTTGTACAGACTCAGTGTATCTACAATATGGACAAATTCAGAAAGTTTATGAAAATGGCTGTGGATATGGGTTTATGTGAAAAATGCTATATTCTTGCAGGAGTAACTCCTTTGAAAAGTGTAGGTATGGCCCAGTATATGGCAAAGCAGGTTCCTGGCATGGATGTCCCGCCTGAGCTGATTGAGAGATTAAGAGGCGCCGGAAAAGGAAAATATGCCGAAGAAGGCATAAAGATCGCCATAGAACAAATTGAAGAATTCAAGCAAATGGAAGGTGTTGCAGGCGTTCATCTGATGGCTATCGAATGGGAACACAGAGTTGCCGAGATTGCCGAAAAAGCAGGCATGCTGCCAAGACCTTAAAAAGAGAGGAGAGATATATGAGTGAAAATCCTGTTGGCGCAATACTTGTAGTCGGAGGTGGTGTGGCAGGCATCCAGACTGCTCTTGATCTGGCGGATTCCGGTTATTTTGTGTATCTGGTTGAAAAAACTCCTGCTGTGGGAGGAGCAATGGCTCAGCTTGATAAAACATTTCCCACGATTGACTGCTCAATGTGTATTTTAGCACCCTATCTGGTAACTGCCGGCAGGCATCCGAATATAGAGCTTGTCACAAATGCGGAAGTCGAAAGTGTTTCCGGAAAGCCCGGAAATTTTAAAGTCAGGGTCAGGAAAAAAGCGCGCAGTATAATCGCAGAACGCTGTACTGGCTGCCGCGCCTGTGTTGATGCTTGTCCTGTGACATGCATGGTAGACACGGATGCATAATCCGTGGGAATTTAAAAGAGGATTTAAATCAATATTGATTAAACAAATATCATGATAAGGAGAAATATCATGTCAAATTGGCAACCAAATATAATAACGTTTTTGTGCAACTGGTGTACATACGGAGCAGCTGATATGGCGGGAGTGAGCCGTCTTGAATATCCGCCCTATATCCGGATTATAAGGGTTCCGTGCAGTGGACGTATCAGTCCCAAATTCATACTTGCCGCTTTCAGAGAGGGTGCCGACGGCGTATGGGTCTCAGGATGTCATCCAGGAGACTGCCATTTTATAGAAGGAAATTACTATGGTCGACGCAAGTTTGCGCTGATGAAAAGCCTTCTGGAACACACCGGCATCGAGCCTGGAAGACTGCATTTTTCATGGATATCATCAGCCGAAGCAACCAAATTTGCCGATGTGGCATGGGATGTATGTAAAAGTGTGGAAGCCCTTGGGCCCTCTATAAAAATGAACAAGCAACGAGCTCATATGTCACAAAACCGGATATCACAGAATATTGTTTAAAGGAGGAGTCATGTTTACTGTCACAGAAGCAGCTCAAATGGAGCTCAAATCCTTTTTTAAGGTTAAGGAGATGCAACTACAGCCTGTTCGGATCTTTATCAACCAGGGCGGATGCAGCGGCCCGCAGATGGCGTTGGCTCTTGATGAAAAAAGAGATAATGATTCAACCTTTAGAGTTGACGGAATCCAATACCTGATCGACAGAGATCTTCTGAAGAAGGCCCAGCCCATCAGCGTAGATTATGGCTCAAACGGGTTTATTGTTACATCCGATCTTAAATTTGAAAGCGGATGTTCAAGTTGTGGCTCCGGTGGTGGTTCCTGCGGTTAGTGAGCGGTTTAGATTGATAACATAAAAAAGTAGAAAAAGGATATTTTGTTGGAAACCGTGTTGCATCAAGAAAGTAGAGAATCTGAAGAAATACGAATCGGCGTTTATATCTGTCATTGCGGTTTAAATATAGCAGGTGTGGTGGATTGTGACAAGGTTGCGACTTATGCAAAAGAACTTCCACATGTAGTACTTTCGCGCCATAACGGTTATACCTGTTCGGAACCCGGGCAAAAACAGATCAAAAAGGATATTGTTGATCATAATCTAAACAGACTGGTGGTTGCTTCCTGTTCGCCGCGACTTCATGAACCTACGTTCCGGCAATGTATTTCAGAAGCCGGGTTAAATCCTTATCTTTTGGAGATGGCTAACATTCGTGAACATTGTTCATGGGTTCATGGAAATGACAAGGAGGGTGCCACAAAAAAGGCCTGTGATCTTGTTCGTGCTGCCGTAGCCCGTGCAAAGCATCTTACTTCGCATACGGAGGCTGAAATTCCCGTCAACCCTTCCACGCTGATTATCGGCGGCGGGGTTGCCGGCATTCAGGCTGCTCTGGATCTGGCCGATGCTGGTTACCGGGTTATCCTGGTTGAAAAAAAGCCGAGCATTGGTGGCATTATGGCCAGCCTTGACAAGACTTTTCCTACCATGGATTGTTCCATCTGTATTCTAGGCCCCAAGATGACAGATGTTGGACGACATCCCAATATTACGCTGCTGACTTTTTCCGAGGTCAAGGCGGTAACAGGGTTTGTCGGCAATTTTCACGTCCGTGTGCTCAAGCATGCAAGGTATGTTAAGGAAGATATGTGCACTGCCTGCGGCGATTGTGCCGATGTATGTCCTGTAGTTGTTCCTGATGCTTTTGATGTTGGTCTGAGTTACAGAAGAGCTGTTTATTCCCCTTTCCCACAGGCAGTACCGTCCGCCTATCTGATTGATATCGAAAATTGCCTCGGATATAATCCTGTTGTCTGCGGAAAGTGCGTTGAACGATGCGAGAAAAAATGTATCGATTTTCACATGAGCGATGAGGAACTCGATTTTGAGGTAGGTACGATTATCGTAGCAACGGGTATGGATGTTTATGACCCTACCGTGCTTGATGAATACGGCTACACGCGGTTTGAAAATGTTTTGACCAGCATGGAATTTGAACGAATCATAAATGCCGGTGGCCCCACAAAGGGAGAGGTTTTCCGAATTACCGACAGAAAGCGGCCTAAATCAGTTGCCTTTATCCAGTGTGTGGGGTCCAGGTCTCTTCAGAAAGGAGAAGCGTATTGTTCCAATGTTTGCTGTATGAACACCATCAAATGCGCTTTTATGCTCAAGGAACATTTCGAAGATATTGAAGTAAAAGTATTTTATATCGATATCCGTGCTTTCGGCAACGGCTTTGAAGAACTGTACCGCCGCACACGGCGTATGGGAGTAAAATATATCCGCAGACTTCCGGGAGCGATAGAAGAAGATCCGACAAATGGTGATCTTATACTATCGGTGGAAGGTTCCGAAAGTTTTGATATAAAAAAACATCGTGTGGATATGGTAGTACTTGCCGTGGGTGTAAAGCCTCCCGATGATATGCACAAAATACAGGAGATGCTTGCTCTGCAAAAAAATTCGGATGGTTTTTATCTGGATGCGCATCCCAAGCTTATGCCTGTTGATTCTGCAATAAGAGGTGTTTTCTTTGCCGGTTGTGCCGAAGGTCCAAAAGATATTAAAGACAGCGTCACACAAGCATCGGCAGCTGCAGCGCGCGCCATCCGGCTGATGAATCCGGGCACTCTGAAACTCGAAGCGATAACCGCAGAGATAGATCCGGGAAAATGCACTTCCTGCGGATTATGCCAAAAGATCTGCCCATATAACGCTATTAGTATGGATGAACGGCGAAAGACTCCTGCTAAAGTTACAACCGCCTCATGTTCGGGTTGCGGCACATGTGCGGCGGAATGTCCCGAGGCCGCCATACAGATGCATCATTTCACCGATCAACAGATAGAGGCGCAGATTGATGCTCTTCTTGAGAAAGATCCGGGGGAAATCATCCCGGTTTTTGCCTGCAACTGGTGCTCCTATGCGGGCGCTGACTTTGCCGGGGTATCAAGACTTCAATATCCTGCAAATACACGATTGATCCGGACAATGTGTTCCGGAAGAGTTGGCGAAAATTTCATTCTCCGGGCGTTTGCAAAGGGCGCCCCGGCAGTTCTTATATCAGGTTGCCACTTAGGCGACTGTCACTACATTAATGCCAACCACTGGACAGAAAAGCGAATAAACAGGATGTGGCGTAAAATGGATAAGCTGGGCATAAGCCGGGATCGGCTTCAGCTTGAGTGGATCAGTGCCACCGAGGGAATTCGCTTTAGGAACACAATGGAAAAAATGGAACAAATACGAAGATCCGTTACCGCCGAAGAAATTGCCAAAACACAGGAAATCCTGCAGTAGAAGACCTGTAATGAATAGCAAATAGGGAAAATCGATTATTTATTTTGGCATTTAAGCGAATCTATCATGTCTTGTTAAATTACTCATGCATTTTAGCGAGGAGCAATAATTATTTTATATATAATTCGGTATTACGAAAATAAATAACCGATATTCTAAATATTGATACTATTATTCTAAATACAGAATAATAGTACTGTGTTTTTGATTATTATTTAGCTTTATAATTATATCATATTGAAATATTGATTATTTTATATATTGGCACGATTTAAGCATATCAATTACTATTACAAAAACAGTATGTAGTATACACTTGAATCGATATAAATTTTAAATAATACAGATAATATTAACTTATCCTGCTGATACTGTAATAACTTAATTATAACGGATGTAACATCGTGTTTCTATTTTTCCGATTTATCTGAGAAAGTACAATAAATTGCTACCCGGGTTTGGTAGGCGCAAGGTAAGACCGAAAGATCATGTCTAACTTTTTAATTGTATAATGTATTTTTCTTTGATGTTTCCCTTTCTTTTTTACCTGCGCGCATCATAATAAATTTAATTTATGGAGGATTAAAAAATGCCGGTAGAAATGGTAAAAAAAGAAATAAAGAGAGAAATAAAAAAACCCTTTTGCCACATGAGTCACACTCGCTGTGGTATGCTGGCAACGGTTGAAGACGGAGTTGTTACCCATATTGAGGGTAATCCTGCCACTCCAGTAAACCAGGGCAAGCTTTGCGAGCGCTCTAAATACGCCCTTGATTTTCACAATAGCCCGAATCGAGTCAATTATCCGATGAAACGGGTGGGGCCGCGCGGTTCCGGTCAGTTTGAGCGGATTAGCTGGGATCAGGCAAATCAGGAGATTGCCGGCAAGTTGAAAGAACTCATTGCCAAGTACGGACCGGAGTGCATATGCAACAACGCAGGCACCGGCAGAACCGATATTTGGGAGCGCGATCTGTTTTTCAATATGCTTGATGCTCCTAACTCAAGCTCCGGGGGCTCCCAGATTTGCTATTCGCCCTCGCTGTGCGCCGATACCATAACCTACGGCCAGTTCGCTGTTTCCCAGGTTATGCCGAGGACAAACTGCATAGTATGGTGGGGCAAGGACAGCGCTGAGTCGGGAGATTTCCCGGAGCATTGGGGTTTCTGCGATCTTTTGCCGATTACACATCCCAAGATGATCGTCGTTGACCCGCGATGCACTGACTACGCCCGCAGGGCCGATCACTGGCTTCCTTTGCGAAACGGAACTGACGGTGCCATGGCGCTTGCGTGGCTTAATGTTATCATCACTGAAGAGCTCTACGATAAGGACTTTGTTGCCAAATGGGTCGCCGACTTCGATAAACTCAAGGAAGCAGTAAAAGACATGACGCCCGAAAAAGCCGCCGAGATTACATGGGTGTCGGCGGAAAAGATCGCTGCTGCTGCGCGCTGTTATGCAGAGTGCGCGCCGGAGGCCGCCTTCCTCTTCGGTCTTGCCACCGATGCTTCCGGATACAACAGTTTTCAGACCAACCGCGCTAAGGGACTTATCCGCGCGATCGTAGGGAGTCTGAATAACCCGGGCGGCACATATCTGACCCCTCCGCACAATGCGAAGTTTCACAACACAGCAGAGCTTTCACACCCTGAGATCGTATCGCAGAGACAAAAAGACAAAACATTGGGCATGAACCGTTACAAGTTAGGCGGCCGCATCGGCTACGATGAAGCTGCACGCGTTCAGAAAAGAATTTTCAAGAAGGATTATATCAATATTCAGGGCGCTTGCTGCAGCTACAGCTCATCCTATCAAAATATTGCAATGCTGACCGGACAGCCTTATCCTGTGAAAGCTTTCTTCGAACAGGGAAGCCACGCCTACACCAACCAACCCGAATCCAAGACGCTTCATAAAGCTTTGCACCAGTGCGAGCTGATCGTAATTCACGAATATGTCTGGTCTGCCAGCGCTTGTATGGCGGATTACGTGCTTCCTTCCGCCGACTTTCTGGAGAAGGCTCTTGCATGGCCTTACCCGCTGTGGGGTCTTTGCAACGACATGTTCTGGTTTGGTGAAAAGGCTATAGAGCCTCAGTACGAACGCCGCGATTGCTACACGTTCTGGAGAGAACTTGCAAAGCTACTGCATCCGAAAGAAAAATGGGAGAAGTACTATCCGTGGGAAACTACCGAGGATACCTATGTCCACATTATGAGTCCTCTCGGCTACAAAACATACCAGGAATGTCTGGACAAGCCGTATATCCCGTCGCCGGTTCCGATGTGGCATGAAGAAAACGATCCGGAAACCGGCGAGGTCTTAGGTTTTGCCACACCAAGCGGCAAGGTGGAGTGTTTCTCGAACACCGTTGCAAAGTTTTTTGACGACGAGTCTGCTGTGCCGTTCTTCGAGGAGCCGTTTGAATCACCGGTAAGGACTCCCGATGTCTTTGAGGAATATCCGCTGATCATGTGTGCCGGCGCTCGGTTTATGCCTTATTATCTTTCCGACCATCGCGGCGTTAAAGGCTTTCGTAACCGTTATCCCGATCCGTATTTTCAGATTCATAACGAAACAGCGGCAGAACTCGGTATAGGCGACGGCCACTGGTGCTGGATCGAAAGCCGTAGAGGTCGCTTCATGCAGCGCGCCAAGCTGTGCTCGGATATTCTTCCCAAGACAATCTTTGCCCAGCATGGCTGGTACTATCCTGAACTTCCTCACGAGGAGCCTTGGACCGTAGGTTGGTTCATGTCCAACCCGAATGTTGCCTTGAGCAATCATCCCGACCACAACGACCCATATCAGGGTGGTTGCAATATCAAGGGCTCTCTGGTTAAGGTTTACAGGGCCGGTGAGCCTCCGTTTAACACCTGGACGAAGTGATTTGGGGGGAACCGTTGGCAAAAAAACTTTTAGCCTATAGAATACAGATCAAATCTGATAAGTGTCAAAATTGCGGAAAGTGTATTGAGGTTTGTCCGAAGCAGTATATTATCTTTGATGAGGAATTGAATAAAACAAGACTTAAGCGGGGTTCCGTCTGCGTTGGATGTAAAAAATGTAGGGCAGTATGCGCCTATAAAGCTATTGTGATTGATCCTGTAATAGATGGAAATTGGCATATACCCATGCGATAGTATTAATGAAGTTAATAAGGGGATTTACATATGTTGAAGAAGATTCATTTGGAAAACTTTAAGGCGCTTAAGAATATTGATCTTGAGTTTGCGAAGTTCAATGTACTGACCGGCTTAAATTCTACAGGCAAGACATCGGTGTTGCAGTCGATGGCGTTTCTTAAGCAAAGCATCAGCAGAAAAGAGATCATGTATAACGATTACCTGTTGCGTTTAGGAGAATACCGCGAAGCCGTTCATAAACACGATATGAGCCTGCCGATAAGAATAAAGGTATCGCTTTCGAACTCATCGGAAGATCTTGACTACGATGTAACAGCCGCTGCAAAAGCAACTCGCGAGGAGTTTTTCATCAATGGCGAATCGGCCTGGCACTGGGATACCCAGGCTCCCGGGGTGGTGGAGCCATGGGATCGGGTTTTTCTTGGGCAGGCGGCCAGCGGATATGGAGGCGGTGTGTTCGCAGCGACCACCGAAATGGAGTTCAAAGTTACAACCGTTCTTCAAAAATTTATGGCCGATTGGTTCGAAAATATGCTTTATCTCTCCTCGAACAGAGGTTTTACGAAGTATAGTTACCCCCTGCTTGCCGGCAAGCCGTCGATAGAAGACGTTTCAAAGCGTGCGGGAGATATGTCGCTTCTGGAGGAATGGCTTGCCAATCTGATACTATTCAGGATCAATGAAGCAAAGAGATACCCGGATGCCAAAAAGCAACTCGATGTGATGTCGGAGAGGCTGAGCCGCTTGGGAGTTGATGCGAGTCCGTATGTATTGGGAGGGCCAAGCGTTGTGATCGACCTTACCGAGGGCGACATGTGGGTAAGCGCCGTGAACTCAGGTTACGGGATCAATCAATCGGTATCTTCGATCATTCTGGGCACGCTTTTTCCCAGTCAGACACTGATTACAATTGAGGAACCTGAGATGCATTTGCACCCGCGGATGCAAAAAGCTGTGACCGGAATTTTCGGTGATATCTGCAATGAGGGGAAACAGGTAATCATCACATCCCATTCGGTGCATATGCTACAGAGCCTGCGGGAGCTTGTAGAAAACGGCACTTTGGCGCCCGAGGATGTCAAGGTATACAATTTCGAGAAGTTGGAACGGGAGACAAAGGCGAATAATATCGATATAACCGATGAGAAACTCCTGAATTCTCTTTTTTAAGGCTGGTGCAAATGCCCATTAATTTTGAAGATACATTTAAGACCCTGAAAGAAGCGAGGCAGAAGTTTGTGCTTGCCTTGTCAATGGAACCGGCACAGCGCGATGGGCAAATCAAATTGGCCTTTTTCACACTATATGAGTCGGCGCGGTTAGCTAATACCATGTATGTGGCAAGAAAGCATTATGCTATGGAAGACGGCGGCCTGTTGAGTTGGGCAAAAAGTGAATTTCAGCAAATTACCGAAACTATATATCTTAAGTACTACCGTCAGGGGAACTACCCCAAGCAGGACCTCGAAGCTGATTTTGAGCGCTGGTTTGAAAGAATAAGATTACATATCAACCGGCTTCACGAGGGTTTTAAGATAGAAAAAAGCAGTACAAAAGCTCGCGACTGGATGGACAATAATAATAAAAAATCACCGATGGGCATGCCCGGTCGCAGCAAGAAGCACAATATTTTATAGACAATTGATTTGGCAGCAGGCATGCAATATCTGTAAGGTTCCGGGAGGTAGTTATTTGCAAATAAATGACCCATATGAGACTACAGGCAAGCTTTTTTTTCTTAACCTGACTAATGGAAGGCATGCGTTAATCGGCTTGTCTTTCGAAGATTATGCAGAGTTGCTTACCCGCGGTTTTGGGGATGAAGAGGTATATGTTACGATTAAGAAAGCAATTTTCGGAATAGAGTATGCCCAACACGTTCCCACATATAAAATGCGTGCGGACTTGTGCACTATCAGGATGGATGGACAACCGAAGTATCAGCTATTAATAGATAATGCCGGCATTGAGGAGCTGAGCACCCGGGGGTTTGTAGATGATGAGAAGGTCTCTCTCATCATTGAAGTTTCACCTTCCAGGCGGCCTGCAACGCCTCTTGATCCCAGCAATATTAAGCTTGATTTCTGATTTTAAACATTTGCGAATTAATAAAATAGAAGAAAATAAATCAGGACGGGTCCTTTTTGTTGACTACATATGAAATTGACGATTTTGTAAATGAAAATCCGGATAGTATTCGGAAGAAAACCGGTGAAGCTATAGGTGAGAGTTTTTTGGCCGCAGATAATCTCATTTTTCTTCTGCAGCAGGTTCAAGGAATGTTCGGCTATTTGCCGCGCGAGGCTATTTTGGAAGTGGCCAAACTTCTCAATATACCGGCAATTGATGTATATAGTGCTGCAACTTTTTACCATCAATTCAGATTCAACAAACCGGGCCGTAAATCGATAAAAATATGTACAGGCACAGCCTGTCATTGCAGAGGAAGTAATAACATCATGGATCTCTGGAAGAACAGACTTGGCATAGATAAGGGTGAAACAACACTTGATGGCGAATTTGATCTTGACGGTGTACCTTGTGTCGGGTGTTGTGTGATGGCGCCGGTGATTAAAGTTGATGGTGAAATATATGGAAAGTGTAAACCTGCTGAAGTAGATAATATACTGCTATCCAGCGGATGGCAGGCAGAAGACGAAGACAGGTAATATAATAGCGTGAAACCACCTGAGTCGTCAAATATTACCTCTGCCTTTCATAAAATCAAGTGTAATTCCGAAGCCAATTTGAGGAAAGTATGTGATAGTGGCCGGACAATAATAATGGTAGGAACTGCTACCTGCGGCAGGTCGGCAGGTGCCATGGAGACGTTTGATGCAATAAAACAAGAGATCGAAGATAAGAATCTTGACTGCTCTGTCATTGAGGTCGGCTGCATTGGCCACTGTTATGCAGAGCCGCTTGTAGTGGTCAGCAAACCAGGGGTTTCTCCCACCTGTTACCGGCATGTGGATACCGTTATTGCCAGAAGGCTTATTCGTGAATGTATTGTTAACGATAGGCAGCTTGAGGAATATGTGTTGGGGATTTTGGATACAAATGATTCTCTGTGCTGCTTTACCCAGATTCAGAGATCCCGATATGAACAAAAAATCGTGCTCAAGAACTGTGGCATAATTGATGCCTGCAGCATCGATTACTACATTGCTGCAGACGGCTACTCATCTCTTAGAAAAGCCTTGCAGATGCAGCCTGAAGAAATTATTGATGAGATCAAGCGGTCCGGACTTCGGGGCAGAGGGGGTGCCGGTTATTCCACAGGGCAGAAGTGGGAAACCTGCTTTAACGCGCCTGGGTCAACAAAATATGTAATATGCAACGGTGATGAAGGCGATCCGGGAGCGTTTTTAGATCGTACGCTTTTAGAAAGCGATCCGCATTCTGTAATTGAGGGAATCATTATTGCCGGTTATACTATTAGAGCAAGGCAGGGTTATATCTATGTTCGTGCTGAGTATCCGCTGGCAATTGAACGCATACAGACTGCTCTTGAACTGGCGAAACAATATGGTCTTATCGGTGAACATATTCTCGGCAGCAGTTTCAGTTTTGATCTGAAACTTTTTCAGGGTGCGGGGGCGTTTGTCTGCGGTGAAGAGACCGCTCTCATATCATCCTTAGAGGGAAAACCCGGAATACCCAGGCACCGGCCGCCCTATCCGGCGTTTAAAGGACTGTTTGGAACCCCGACGCTTGTTAACAATGTAAAAACCTTGGCCTATGTGCGCCACATTATATCAAAGGGAGCGAATTGGTTTGCAGATATCGGCACCAAGGGAAGCAAGGGAACCGCCATTTTTGCCCTTGCCGGCAAAGTCGTAAATACCGGTCTGGTTGAGGTACCCATGGGTACCACTTTGCGACAGATTATCTATGATGTTGGTGGCGGAATTGCCAATGGCAGGCAATTTAGGGCAGTACAAATAGGCGGTCCATCGGGAGGGTTCCTCCCTGAATCTGTCCTTGATACGCCTGTGGATTTTAGCACGCTCATTGAACTTGGCGCAATGATGGGCTCAGGAGGTATGATTGTTCTTGATGAAGATGACTGCATGGTGGAGATGTCACGCTATTTTCTCGAATTTACTCAGGAGGAGTCTTGTGGCAAATGCACGTTCTGTCGGCTTGGGACCAAACAAATGCTGGCTATGCTTACCGACTTCACCAAGGGCCAGGGCAGAATTGAAGATTTGGATATACTCTATGAGCTTGCCCATGATGTTCGTGCAGGGTCACTGTGTGGTCTTGGCAAGACCGCACCGAATCCAATACTGACAACTATGCGCTATTTCCGGGATGAATATGAGGCCCATATAACTCAAAAATACTGTCGGGCGCTGGTGTGTAATGATTTGATCTCCTTTCACTTCAGGGATTACAGATGCAGTACGGCATGTCATGTATGTGATAATCTGTGCGATGCGGTCAGCTATAAAACTATGTGGGACGGCTTGATAAACATAAGATATAATAAAAAATTTATCGATCAGAATAAATGCAACAAATGCAGTATATGTTTGTATATCTGTAATGCAACTGATATTTCTCCTTTTGTTAAGGTTTCGCCTGCCGACAAGATAGCTGATAAAAATAGTGTTAAAACGTAGGAGTATTTCAGGATAGATGGCTTCATCAATTTCAATAACTATAGACGGCAGCAAAATTATAGCTCCGGAAGGTGAGAGCCTGCTTTATACGGCTCTTAATAATGGATGCTACATTCCACATCTGTGCGCTATAGAAGGAAGCAGCTCGCTTATCTCTGCCTGTCGTTTGTGTTTTGTTGAAATAGAAGGTCAAGATGACCTGGTCAGTGCCTGCACCGCAAAAATTACACAGGGAATGGTAGTTAACACGCAAAGCGCAAAAGTTCTGCGATTGGTTCGTACCGGTTTTGAGCTTCTCATGGCTTCTCACCTGGTAGAGTGTGCTGCTTGCTCCAGCAAAGGGTCCTGTGAGCTTCAGAGAATAGCTAAACATCTGGGGATAAAACTGACATCCGACCGTTTCCGGAAAATAGTTAATGATGTCAAAGCTGATGAAAGCAATCCGGCGTTTATTAATGATACGAGAAAATGTGTTCTTTGTGGCCGCTGTCTTTGGGTATGTCGGGAGCAACTTGGCAAGAATATGCTTGGGTTTGTTCACCGGGGTTTTGATCGAGTGGTTGCGACGTTTGCCGATGAGTGTGAGATTGAGGCAAAATGTCGTGACTGCGGGGAATGTACGAAAGTTTGCCCAACAGGGGCTTTAACGGCAAAGTTCGGCGAGAGGTTAGTTGAGTTTGAAGGAGCGGCTTCGGCCTAGACAACATCGACGAACCTTTTGCTGTCTATCTACTTATATAAAAACTATATTTGGACAAAAGTGATGAAAAATAAAAATATAAGGATTGGCCGATATTCCTTTAAAGAATACATATCTGCCTGTCAGGGTAGCCCCCTTTTTAATTATGATAATTGCCGGTATGCCTAAATAATCAATAAAATAATTCAGAGTAATACGTTTACAATCAAATAATCCCAAAATCCATATCCATCTCAATTTAATCCTAATTTCCATATTATGCTATTTAGAAAATCAACACTAAGAATTCATAATTACTATAATCAAGTTCTGTCTGATTTATATTATCATTTTGACTTATTTATAATGTATATATAACAATGCTTTTAAAAAAGTTAGCTTGTGAACACATTCCTTTTATATATATCTGGAATGTTTTACTTAACAACAAATAAATACTTATATCGGAGCGATATATGTCAAAAGTATCTCTTACTATAAATGGTCAAACTGTTACCACGGAATCCGAAAGTACCCTCTTGCAGGCTGCTGTTCAGGAAGGGATTTTTATTCCAACACTTTGTCACAATCCATTGTTAAAACCTGAAGAAGCCTGCCGGATCTGTGTAGTCGAAGTGGAAGGCAAAAACAAGCTTATTGCTTCCTGTTCTACAATGGTTAAAGAAGCAATGGTGGTTCATACGGATTCTCCTCTTGTTTTGGAAACCCGCAAAGGAATTTTAACTTTAATGCTGGAGCAGCATTACGGAGATTGTGTATCGCCGTGTCATATGACTTGTCCCGGACATCTGGATATCCAGGGTTATGTTGCTCATATTGAAAGAGGCGATCCTATAGAAGCTCTTCGGCTGGTAAAAGAAAAGACTCCTTTTGCTGCAACGCTTGGAAGAGTGTGTCCGCATCCTTGTGAGTTAGAATGCCGCCGCAATCGTGTTGAAAAAGCTATCAACATAAAAGATCTTAAAAGGTTTGCAGCCGATTATGCTGCCGAGCGCGGAATCAGGGTAACACCTGCACCACCTCCTGATACCGGCAAAAAGGTAGCCATAATAGGAGGCGGGCCGGCAGGACTTGCCGCAGCTTATTATCTGCGACTTAAAGGACATCAAGCAACCATATATGACGCCATGCCCAAGCTTGGTGGTATGTTAAGATACGGTATTCCTGAATATCGTCTTCCCAAGGCTGTGCTTGATCAGGAGATACAGGAGATTTTGGATCTTGGCGTAACGGTTAATGCAAACAGGAAATTCGGAAAAGATTTTACTCTGGCATCATTAAAAAGCGAGGGTTATGATGCTATATTTTTAGCCATAGGAGCATGGAATTCGTATAAACTTGGAATTCCCGGTGAAGAGATGCGCGGAGTCATGTCCGCCATCGAATTTCTGATCCGAACCGCCTCCGGAGATCCGCCGCCAGTAGGTAAAAAGGTGGTAGTAATCGGTAATGGAAATACAGGCATGGATGCTGCCCGCAGCTGTCTTCGCATGGGTGCAGAAGAAGTAATAATGCTTTATCGCCGTACCAAAGCAGAAATGCCGGCTAATCCTCAGGAGATCCATGATGCTGAAGAAGAAGGCGTAAAAATACATATACTGGCTACTCCGACAAAAATTATTTCCAAAGACGGAGTATTTTCCGGCGTTGAATATCTTAAAAATGAACTCAAAGCCGCAGACAGCAGTGGTCGTCCGAGACCTGTTCCTATTGAAGGTTCCGAAACAATTCTTGAAGCGGATCAGGCAATTATATCCATCGGACAATTTTCCGATGTGCAATTTTTGAAAGAGGATACGGAACTTAAAGAGGCCGCTTTTACGAAAAAAGGAATTCCCGAAACGGATACAAACACCCTTCAATCATGTATTCCGTATCTGTTTTTAGGCGGAGATCTGTTAAGGGGTCCGAGAACTGTTATTCAGGCAAGTGCAGACGGACGAGAGGCCGCCTTGTCTATTCATAGCTATCTGACTGATGGAGCTGTTATAAAGGATGCCAAACCTTTTAATATAACAAAAGGAAAATTGAGTGAGGTTGATCCGGTCAATTTTGAAGGCATTAGAAGCCATCCGCGTAATGAAACACCGATTCTTCCGGTTTCTCAAAGAGTTAAGAGCTTTGAGGAGGCTGAACTGGTGTTGTCCGAAGAGCAAGCAAAAGAAGAAGCTTCAAGATGTCTTTCCTGCGGCTGCCAGGATGCTTTTGAATGCAGGTTAAGAGAATATGCTACGATATATGGAGTAGATCAGGATAACTTGCAGTCATGGAAGAAAAGAAAATATGATATTATAGATAAACATCCTTTAATAACCATAGATCCCAACAAATGCATTACCTGTCGCAAGTGTTTGAACGGCTGTTCACAATATCAGGTTCAGTACGCCTTTGATCTGATACAAATCGAAGAGGGTTCGGATTCCAAACCTCCTGTTTACGTTCCGAGCATAAATGACCGCTGTGTTTCCTGCGGCTATTGTGTGGCAAATTGTCCTACCGGAGCATTGTCTGTAAAAAGCGAGGGGCTTCCCGGACCCTGGAAGCTGGAAACAGTGAGGACCACCTGTACTTATTGCGGAGTTGGATGTCAGCTTAATCTGGAAAAGGTTGGTGACAGGGTTGTCAAGGTAAACGGTGCGGATGCGCCGCCCAATTACGGACATCTGTGTGTAAAAGGCAGATTCGGATTTAATTTCATATATTCCGATGAAAGGCTTAAAGTACCTCTTATAAGACAAGGTGATCGTCAATATAAGGAAGCTACATGGGATGAAGCACTTGATCTTATTGTAAGCAAATTAAAAGAAACAATCAAAAAACATGGGCCTGACGCAATTGCCGGCGTAAGCTGTGCCCGCAGTATTAATGAAGATTCATACCAGATGCAAAAACTCTTTCGCGCTGTGATAGGAACAAACAACATTGATCACTGTGCACGCGCATGCCATGCTCCAACTGTTGCCGGTCTGGCTATTTCATTCGGTTCGGGAGCAATGACAAATTCATTTTCCGATTTTGATAAAGCCAAAATGATAATAGTAATTGGTTCAAACATGACCGAAGCTCATCCGGTTGCCGCTGCTGCCGTCAAAAGGGCAGTACAAAAAGGTGCGCAGATGTATGTTATTGATCCGCGGCGTACCGATCTGGCGAAGATGGCGAAGATGCATTTACAGCTTAAAGTCGGAAGCGACATTGCTCTTATAAACGGAATTATGCATGTGCTGATAACCGAAGATTTGTATGACAAGGAATATGTCAAGTCATGTTGCGTAGGGTTTGAAGAACTTAAAGAAAAAGTGATGGAATACCCGCCTGAAAGAGCGGCGGAGATATCCGGAATTGATGCCGATGTTATCAGAAAATTAGCAAGGGAACTTACCTTGGTAAAGCCTGCCATGCTGATGTACACTCTTGGAATTACCGAACACACTTGCGGGGTGAACAATGTTTTAAGCTGTGCGAATCTTCAGATGCTTTTAGGAAATGTTGGCTTTGAATGCGGAGGAGTAAATCCTTTAAGAGGCCAGAATAATGTTCAGGGCGCATGCGACATGGGCGCTTTGCCTAATGTATTTCCGGGATACCAGAAAGTAGAAAGTCCGGATGCAAGAGCAAAATTTGAAGAAGCCTGGAAAGTAAAAAATCTTCCCGGCAAAAACGGCATGATGGTTCCAACAATGTTAGACAGCCTTGTTGATGGAAAAATAAAATTCTTCTATGTTTTTGGTGAAAATCTTGCTAGTGTTGAACCTGATATCAGTCATGTTGAACATTGCCTGGAATCTGCCGAATTTCTTGTTTGTCAGGATAATTTCCATACCGAGACAACCAAATTCGCCCATGTAATATTGCCTGCTGCAGCCTGGAGTGAAAATGACGGCACATTTACAAACAGTGAACGAAGAGTAAGCATGGTTCGCACTGTAAAAGAACCGCCCGGAGAATCCAGGCCAAACTGGTGGATATTCAAAGAAATCGCAAAACGGATGGGGCATAACTGGGAATCGAACAGCGCACAGGAGATCTGGGATAATGAGGTTTCCGTCTTAGCGCCGCAATTTGCCGGTATAAAATACTCGCGTATAGAAGAAAACGGGCTTCAGTGGCCGGTACCAACAACAGATCATATGGGAACTAAAACTTTGCACAAAGACGGCTGTTTCACCTGCGGGCTTGGAAATCTTACTCCTGTGGAGTGGACACCTCCTGCTGAAGTGCCGGATGAACAATATCCATTTGTTTTAAGCACGGGAAGACGTCTATACCATTATCATACCCGCACGCAGACCGGCCGTTCCTATGGGCTTAATGAGCTTTTGGGAGAGGAAACGGCAGATATTTCATATGCAGATGCCGAAAAACTTGGAGTTACAACAGGCGAGAAAGTCAAAGTTAAGTCCAGAAGAGGAGAGGTGGTAGTAAAAGCCAAAGTAACTGATCAGGTACCTGCCGGAATGGTGTGGATGGCTTTTCACTTCAGGGAGCAAAATGCCAACTGGCTTACAAATCCTGCATTTGATCCTGTAAGCATGACTGCAGAGTATAAAGCCTGTGCGGTATCAGTAGAGAAAGCATGAAAAAAGGAAGTCGATGAATAACATTAAAAAAACCGGTGCTGTAATGGTTGTGGGAGGAGGTGTTTCCGGAATCCAGGCTTCCCTTGATTTAGCCGAGCAGGGTTATCTCGTTTATCTGATTGAATATTCTCCTTCTATTGGAGGAACCATGGGACAGTTGGAAAAGACATTTCCAACTTTGGATTGTTCCATGTGTATTTTGTCTCCCAAACTTGTTGAGGCCGAACGGCACAGTAACATCAAAATTATAGCCAATGCCCGTATAGAATCTGTTAACGGCATTTCCGGAAATTTTAAAGTTAAGGTCCTCAAGAAACCCCGTTATGTTGATGAAAAAGTATGCACTGCTTGCGGCAATTGTGTGGATTACTGCCCGGTTAATATGCCCGATACTTTCAATGAAGGTTTGGCTCAGGTTAAGTGCCTTCATATCCCTTTCCCGCAGGCAGTGCCGTCTTCATATCTCATCGATCCTCAACACTGTTTGTTTATACTTAAAAATGAATGCCGTCAATGTGAGCAGGCTTGTAAAGATCTTAAGGCCATAAATTTAAACCAGAAAGATCAGAGTATAGAACTTGATGTGGGTGCTGTGATCCTGACACCGGGATTAGATGAATTTGATGCAGGAAGAAAAACTGAGTTTGGGTATGGCGAATATGCCAATGTCATCACAAGTATCGAATTTGAAAGAATTCAGAATGCATCCGGTCCGTTTCAGGGCAATATTGTTCGCCTTTCAGACGGCAAGCATCCAAAAAAGCTTGCTTTTATCCAGTGTGTGGGAAGTCGGGATCTTTCATCCAATTCATACTGCTCTTCAGTTTGTTGTACCTATGCGATTAAGGAATCTACTATTGCGAAAGAACATGATCCTGAATTGGATATAACGATTTTCTTCATGGATATTCGAACCCAGGGAAAAGGATTTGAAAGTTTTTTTGAAAGAGGAAAAAAAGAGTTTGGAATTCATTTTGTAAGAAGCCGAATCTCATCAGTCTTTCAGGACCCCCAAACAAAAGATCTGATTTTAAACTATGCTGCTGAGGATGGGTGCCGTCACAGCGCCCGGTTTGATATGGTAGTGTTGTCAGTCGGACTGGAGCCGACTAAAACAGGACGGGAATTGGCACAGGCAGTGGGTATTGAGCTTAATAACTTTGGCTTTTGCAAAACTCATGAATTTATGCCGACACAAACAAGCCGGGACGGTATTTTTGTTGCCGGTGCTTTTCAGTCGCCTAAAGATATTCCCGAAAGTGTAATGCAAGCCAGTGGGTCGGCGGCATTGGCTTCCGGGGTTTTGTCCGATGTCCGGGGTACATTGGTGGTAGAGAAAGAACATATTCCTGAAAGAGATGTGACAGGCGAAGCCCCCAGGATTGGCGTTTTTGTTTGTCATTGCGGAGTAAATATTGCCGGAGTGGCCGATGTATCAAAGATCAGGGAATATGCTGCCACCTTAGATAATGTGGTTTTTGCCCAACAGAGTATGTATGCATGCTCTCGTGACAGCCAGGAAAAAATTATTGAAACCATAAAAGAGCATGGCCTTAATCGGGTGGTTGTTGCTGCATGCACACCGCGTACACATGAGCCGCTTTTTCAGGAAACCATTCGTGAGGCAGGTCTGAACCGCTGTCTGTATGAAATGGCCAATATCAGAGACTACTGCACATGGGTACACGCCAAAGTGCCTGAAGCTGCCACAGAAAAATCAAAAGACCTTGTGAAAATGGCAGTTGCCAAAGCTCGCCTGTTAACTCCGTTGAAGGAGGAAATAATTCCTGTAGAACAGAGGGGGTTGGTTATCGGCGGAGGGTTATCCGGTATGACCGCAGCCCTGGCGCTGGCCGACCAGGGATTTGAATGTGTTTTAGTGGAAAAAGAAAAAGAGCTGGGCGGAAATCTTAAACATCATTTTTTCACCTTGAACAAAAATGACCCTCAAAAGCTGCTCGCAGAAATTAAGGATAAAGTTTTAAACCATCCCCTGATTACCGTATGTGCGGATGCCAAGGTTAAGCAGGTGAAAGGATATGTGGGCAATTTTGAAACCAGTATTGCCTCAGAGCAAAAAACCAGCCAGGTTTCTCACGGGGTTATTATTGTTGCCACCGGTGCTGTGGAATTGCAGCCGGATGAATATCTTTATGGAAAACATGAAAAAATATTTACGCAGCAAAAACTGGGTGAAGCGATTGCCGCAGGTTCATTGCACTCATCCGAGTTTAAAGATGTTGTAATGATTCAATGTGTGGGGTCCCGAACTCCGGAAAGGCCATATTGCAGTAAGATCTGTTGCGGGACGGCTATAAAAAACGCATTGAAAATAAAGGAACTGAATCCATTGGCGAATATATATATTTTTTATAAAGATATCCGTACATATGGATTCTATGAAGAATTTTATAGAAAGGCCAGAAATTCAGGTGTTGTTTTTATTCGTTATGATGATTTGCATAAACCCTTGATCACCGAAGAATCCGGTGAACTTAAGGCAGTTGTTTTTGATCCGGTTATTGGTAAAAATATACTGATAAGACCATCTTTGCTGGCTCTTAGCGCTGCTGTTGTTCCAGGCGAGAATGAAACTGTTTCGCAGTTGTTGAAAGTGCCTTTAAATGAGGACGGTTTCTTTTTGGAAGCGCATGTAAAATTAAGACCTGTGGATTTTGCCACAGACGGCATTTTTGTGTGCGGGCTGGCGCATTCCCCTAAAACGATTGATGAGTCTATCAGCCAGGCATTATCAGCCGCGGCCCGCGCGGCGATACCTCTGGCAAAGGGAGTGGTAAGGGCCGAACCGATTGTGAGTTTCGTGGATGAAAAAAAATGTTTCGGCTGTGGCATTTGCGAATACCTGTGCCCCTATGGTTCGATTAAGGTGGATAACGGTGCGGGTCTTAAGGCACATACAATAACGGCATCATGTAAGGGATGCGGCGTGTGTGCAGCGCGATGTCCCAGAATGGCGGTTACCATGGGAAGATTTACAAGGGAGCAGATAAACGCCCAGATCGATGCATACGCTGCGAATTGGTAAGAGGAGGAGTTAATATGAGTTTTGAACCTAAAATTCTCGGCATTTTATGCAATTGGTGCGCATATGCCGGCGGTGACCTTGCGGGTGTATCACGTATCCAGTATTCACCCAATATTCGCGTGGTGCGTGTAATGTGTTCGGGCAGGGTAGATCCTGAATTTGTTGTCAGGGCATTTTTAAAAGGGTGCGACGGCATATGGGTAGGCGGATGCCATCCGGCTGACTGCCATTATATATCGGGAAACCGGGAAGCTGTTAATATGGTAAACCTGGTAAAGCGGCTATTGGAACATATAAAAATCAACCCGAATCGTCTCATCCTTGAATGGGTGTCAGCAGCCGAAGGCGCACGTTTTGCCGAAGTCATAAATAATTTTACGAATCAGGTGCGTGAAATGGGTCCATTGGCAAGTGACGCAAAAAAAGGTGTAGACGTTTTAAAACGGAAACTGGAAGCGGCTTTAAGTTCGGTAACTATGGAAAAACTGCGCTGGGTAACTGCCAAGCAAACTGAATTCCGCCGTGACGGCAACCTATACGGTGAAGTATTTACTGAACATGAAATAGGCAGAATGCTGGACGGTTTTATTATTGAAGAGATCACCGCACAGGAAATTATGCTGCTGTTAAGACAAGAGTCGTTATCTGTAAAGGAAATTGCCAGTAAACTGGAACTTTCACCGCCCTATACTATGAATATAGTTCAAACATTGCGGAAAAAAAAGCAGCTGATCCTCAAAGGAATAAGGTGCCATTCACCGTTATATGCCGCACCGGGTCTATAAGATAATACCAATGAACACAAACATTTCGGCCATTATTCTGGCGGCTGGATTTTCTTCACGAATGCAAAGTTTTAAACCCTTGCTGCCCATGGGTGAAAAGACCGTGTTGGAGCATACAGTAGAACTATTTAAACAGGCCGGAATTTGCGATATTCGGGTAGTTATTGGGCATCGGGCTAATGAGATAGCTGCTTTTGCAAACGCCACGGGTGCCCAAGTAATTGAAAACCCATATTATGAAAGCGGTATGTTCTCTTCAATAAAGGCCGGAATTAAAAACCTGAAAAATACGCAAGAAGCATTTTTCCTTTTGCCGGTGGATGTGCCGCTTGTAAGATGCCAAAGCGTATTAGAATTGCTTAATACATGGCAAAATAGTGAAAAGAAAATATTTTATCCCACATTTATGAACCGGCGGGGGCATCCGCCGCTGATCTCAACCGAGTTTGCGCAAAAAATTACGGAATACAAAGGTGGCACAGGTTTACGTTCCTTTTTGAAACAACATGAAGTTTATGCCACTGATGTGCCGGTTATAGACGAGCATATTTTATTTGATATTGATACACCTGACGACTATCATAAAATGCTTGATATGTATAAGCATTACGATATTCCTACTACATGCGAATGCCTGGAGATATTGACCCGCCGTTTCGCAGTCGGAAAAGGTATCCTTGATCATTGTCTGGCAGTGGCACAAGTTGCAGGATACCTGACACAAATTTTAAATAGTTCAGGTTGCAGTATAGAACCTGAACTGGTCAATGCTTCCTCATTACTGCATGATATGTTAAAAAGTGAGCCTGATCATGCCCAGGCCGCAGCACGAGTAATAGAAAAAATGGGATATCCCAGGGTTGCTGATATTGTTGCCTGCCATATGGATATAATCGTCGAAGATGATGTATCATTTCATGCAGCAGAAGTTGTTTATCTGGCTGATAAACTGATTTATGAAGGTCGGCTTGTTCCTTGCCATGACAGGTTTAAGTATAAGCGGGCTGAATATGACGGAGATATAAATGCGATTAAAGCAATAAACGTACGTTATGAAACTTTGATAAAGGTTAAAAAACGGTTCGAAAACCAAACCGGACGTTCTTTGGATAAAGTTTTATCGGACATGACATTGGTTTTGGATGAAAGTATCGTGTATGATTTTTCTTATTAGGCATGGCGAGATCGAATGTAAAGGGAAAGAACGATTTATCGGACAGACTGATGTGCCGCTTAATGAAAATGGCATACAACAGGCCATGTCATGGCAAAAAGTATTTTCGGAAAAAATACTTGAAAGAATTTATTGCAGTAATTTGAGTCGTACCCGACTTACCGCTCAGATCATATGTGGAAAACAATCTTTGAAAATCTGTGAAATGCCGGCCCTTCGCGAGATTAATTTGGGAGAACTCGAAAATTATTCCTTTCGGGATGTTTATGAAAAGTTTCCTGAAAAATGGCGCAATAGGGGAGAAGATATTTTCTTCTACCGGCCTGCAATGGGAGAGAGTTTTTCAGACCTTTACAACCGCGTTATTCCCGTTTTCGAAAAGATCGCATCGAATGCAAAAAACGATATTCTGATTGTCTCGCATGCCGGTGTAAACCGGGTTATTCTATGTCATGTCCTCGGCATACCGCCTGAAAATCTGTTTCGCATCAAACAGGATTATGCCTGCCTGAATAAAATCGATTGCCGTAAAAAACCTTATCAAGTAGATGTAATGAATTTTAAATTAACAGATGACATCTAAAATAATGCTGTAAGATACTATAAGCGATTAACTCAATCTATTAAAAACACAGATAATTTATGTTGCAGACATGATAACATAAAACATTGCAGAGAAGGTATTTAATCGGAAACCGTATCTCACCGGGAAAGTAGAAAGTCTGAAGAAATCCGGATCGGCGTTTATATCTGTAATTTCGGTTTGAATATAGCGGAGATGGCGGCAGCTTATGCAGAAGGACTTTCCCATGTGGTGCCTTCACCTCCTAAGAAACAAGAATACGTCATTTCCAGTGAAGCTATGCAATTTCAGGAGGTTATATTGCTATGGCACCTGAGCGTCTCCTCCATTGACACCATATGTTTCTTCCATTAATAACCCGGTGCATAGCTTCGGGTTAAAATGCTACAAAGAAATGCTACCGGATTCTTTGATAAATGTTTATTACTGATAGAAAGAGAGTAATAAATTGCTCACTTGGTTCGGGCCTTTTTTAGACCCGAATCGAGGTAGCAAATGGTTGGGCATTTAGCGTTTAATAAAAAATGGACCAACAAATTTAATTAAAATTAATATCAGAAATCCAATACAGACAACAAGTCGGCTAACCTTGGGGAGGCTAGTAATTCGGCCTTTTTGGTTGCAATATACTTCTCCAGTCAAGCCAATCAATATCCCTACTGGAGTAAGTAGGAGAATCGCAAGAGCCCAAAACCATCTTCTCCTGTAAAAAATAATGTCACTATAATTTGAATATTCAACTTTGTTAAAAGACACCATCTTTTCCTCGTTTATGATCTTTATAAGTCCAACAATTAATATAAGTAATATGTCTTTTCTTAATGTTGGAAGCAAATTCTATATGAAAAGCTGATAATTTATAAAGGAATTTATAGTTTTTGTCAAGATCGTCAAACCGCCAGAATTGCTGTCTTCACCTACAATTCAACAGAATGAATTTCCAAAAATAACAACGATCACTGTTTGAAAGACTCAGCGAAAATATTCGATTTCTAAAAAATAATCATCATACTGTTGGTGTCCTTTACGAATTTTATTCGTCACATAATCTATTAAACAATAATTTGATTCAATAGCATTTGTTTTATTATTAAATATAATAACTCGTTTGACAGCGCTGATTGTGTCGGGTTTTTTTACAATTATAAATAAAGCTGATATGCAACAAAAAATAGGAAAATAATTATTGCGTTTACTTACTTATTTAAGTAAGCACATCAAGCAGTGTATATTGTTTTGGCATTATTATTGCGAAATTTACAGAAAACTTTATCAAGGAATTAAGATAAGTTAGAATATTTACTTTTACTAATTACCGACTGGATAAGAATTTGAAAGGATTAAATACCAGAAAATCAAAGTAAAATATAAAAAAATGTTTTCAAATCCTTTGTTGTTCAATGTTAATACGGCATGTCGAAGTAAAACCTATTAACGCAAGTTCTTTTAATATGTTACAAAGCTCACAATAGGTTGTTCAACTTTTTTACGGAAGAACCAAAATTATTGACTGTGAAGTATGGTAAAATAAAATTAAATGGAGGGCATCATGAATGCTATTAGATTGAAATTTTGTATGGTAATTGTTGTTGTAGTTTTTTTCTTATCCTGGTCGCCTGAAGCATATTCTGCTTATTATGAAGACACTGTCACTTTCAATCCATCTAACATTTATAATATGTTCGCCGAATGGGAGCACACAATCCCCAGTGATTTCGACCCCATTTCTGCAACAGTTACTTTAAACATTAAGGTCAATAATTTCAGCCAACAAGGGACGCTCCACCTATTTGCTAGTAATACAGATACATTTGATTATGGCAATCTTTATGCTGCCCCATCAAAAGCAGGCTACATTGCAAACCTTTGGGGCGATGTTTCTTACAATGTATGGGAGGAGGTTTCTTATGATTTGGATGCAGGGCAACTTGGCTGGCTAAGTGATGATGGAAACATTCATCTTGCTTTGATAGGGCCTGGATACTATATGACAGATTTTAATGCACAGTTTTGGTTGGACTCTGTTACATTAACAGCCACAAATGCAGCAGTCCCCATACCTGGAGCGGTCTGGCTCCTCGGTTCCGGCCTGGTGGGACTAGTCGGGATAAGGAGAAAGCTCAAAAACTAAACCTGAAATGAGTTTTTAACACAGAAAGGCAGGGTCTCATGGCTCTGCCTTTTTTATTGCCTTGAGTTAACGATTACTGAATGAAACCTTGTAGATCTAAGTCATCTGTCGTGTTGCTGCTTACAGGAAGCAACATATCAATCTATGCACTTGAATAATGGTAACCGCCTTTATATCTATATATTTTATTAGCCCAAAGACCTCATTGTTTCAAAGAGTAATGTTTGATCAATTTTATTTCCCATGCAGGGTGTCCATCCACCGGATCGCCTCTGAATCACTGATCTTGCCGAGATAAACCTGGGTAGTTTTCAGGTCCTGGTGCCTCAAGATTACTTTCGATACAACTTCCAAAGGGACGCCATTTCGGCTGGCATATGTGGCTGAATATCTCCGGAGGTCATGGGGTGACACATGGACATTCAATTTGGCTCCCAGTCCTCTAATGAGGGATCTTGCCGTCGAATAGCAGATAGGAAAAACCCGATCCTCTCCTTGTAAAGCTTTCTCTTTGATGTATTCTCCCAACTTTCTTGATACGTTCTCCGGCATGTAGGCCATTTCAGATTCCTTACCTGACTTTGGTTCTCGAAGGGTAATTGTTCTATCAGAAATATCCGATACTTTGATCTTAAGCAATTCACCGATCCTCAGCCCACATTTCGCTTGAAGTTCCAATATCAACCGGTCACGGTGCCTTTTAGTGTTGTAAATCATTTCATCTACTGTTTCCCGGTCAAGGATCTTGCGTTGAAATTGCTTCGGTGCTCTAAAGGCTTTACTGAGCAAAGGTGTATTACAGGGATTTCTCATATTTAGGGAGCAGCGGTCGATGATAAAGTTGTAAAAAGCTTTTATCTGGGCATACCTGAGCCTCCGTGTGGATTTCGCCAGATTCTGAGTTATTTTTTCTATAAAATTGAAAATCTCATCGGGGCTTATGTTATCTATGGAACTTTGCGAATAGCTTGCCTCAAACCTGCCAAGTAGGATGTTGTAGCTTTCGATGGTCTTCTTTTTATGGTTTGCTTGAAGATAATATTTGAACAGAGTTATAGCTTCTTTTGTTGTCATACTGCACCTCCATATTTTTCAGCTGTGAGGTCTTCTGGGTTATTGAGATTATAGAATATCCCACAGGCTAAAGATATGGAAAATCATGAGCGCTAATAATGATATTGTTTCTTAGAAAGCTGTAATAGACACCTACAAAGAAATACTACCGAATTCTTTGAAAAATGTTTATTACAGATAGAAAGAGAGTAACGGCAATGATAGGCAGTATTGAATAAAAGTTGTAATATTCATATAAACAAGAGTGCTTATATCAATGGCAACATTTTCTGAATTACTATGGAGTAAGGCATCTGCTCAATCATTTTATTATGTCAATTTTTACCATCTTATAAAATATCAGTACTCGTTACTGATATTTCACCACCTGTTCTATATGTGAGCTGCCCTCCGTTCCGTTCAGTCCGCTCTTACGCCGTCGGCTCCGCTTCGACGGCTATTGCGCTTCCTTCACTACACTCCGGGCTAAAGCAGTCGACAAGGGTCCAAGGGCTCAATGGCCAAGGGTAACTGATCTGGAGAGACGAAAGCCTATGAAGTAGTCGCCGATGTCGGGCCCGAAATCTTTACGGGTCACCGACCGGCAGTTGCGAGCATCGTTGCACCAGCTGCCGCCCCGTATCATCCGGAAAGAGCCCTGCTCATCTTCGGCCCAGGTGGAACCATCTATTGGAGCACCTTCATATGAATCATGATAACAATCTGCCACCCATTCATCGACATTGCCTGCCATTTGATATATCCCGTACATCTGGGGTTCGAATTTGTGCACCTCAACTTTTTTTTTAATATTATAATCATAATTGCATATACTATTATCAGGTTTGTAATTACCCCAGGGATATGTTCGCCCCAGTCTTCCTCGTGCGGCCTTCTCCCATTGAGCTTCGGTAGGAAGAGAATATGCCTTACCCTTCCAGGATATATAGGCTTTAACATCATCCCAGCTTACATCAATCACCGGAAGATAGCCCTTTGCCCATTTTTCATCTTCAAGAGGCTTTTTGCTGTAAGGAATATGATACTCGTCATATTCCCGAGAGGTCTCCGCATACTTTGAAATCCAATAATCGGATACATACACTACCCGTACCGGCTGCTCCAAATCTCTTTCGTAGCCGCCCATCAAAAAAGCCCCGGCAGGAATCCGGACAAACTTGTCATCCGCTATAACATATTTCTGACTCTGATCCTTTTCCGCATCAAATATTTCCTGAAGCCTCTCTTTCAAGCCCGGCTTTTCTCCCTTGCGATCCCGAAGGGATAGAAGCCAGGTAAATTTATGACCGGCATCCTCGCTACCCTTCTTTTCATGGTCCGCACGGGCCAGAGCCTCTTCAAACCGATCCATGCAGTACTTGAATACCGGCTCATGCTCAAGGATATCGTCTAACAGATCGAGAACAACCGGGCTGAAGGGCAGCTTTATCAGCGCGCTGTCGAAGGCTTCAGGATCTTCTTCAAACAATTGCTTCAAGCGGCAGGCTGCAAAATATTCCTGTAACAGCTGATGGTAGAACGTGCAGCTGTTTTCATCTTTTCCTTCAAACAGCGTCCTGTTGAAAAACACCCAATGCGCATTGAAAATAATTTCGCAGGCATTGCGATAATTCTTTCTGTACTTATCTATGAAACGAAAAGGAAATGATTGAATTTGATTTTCCGTCAATGTTTCTAAAGACAATTGATACAACAGGTTTTTAATTTCCGGCACATCCAGTTCACTAATACCAATGCCTCTTTGTTTTGCCTCCCTGAAAAGCTCCACCTCAAACTTGAATAGCAACTGGCTTCTATTCTCCACCCGCCCTCTTTCAGTTTCCGGCTGCATGCCGATTCGCCTGGTAATGTTGGCATAAAATGGGACTCTCAAAAGCTTTTTAAAATCTTCTCCCAGCAATTTATAATCAAGCCATTCGGTGATCTCATCACCTAAATACACAAAGAGCTGGTCTTCGCTGAATCCACCCAGAATGACCCATTCATACGCAGAAAAAATATCACGAAAAACCTCCGGATCACTCTTTATGTGTTCGATCCGGCAGGCCACCGCTACCCTGTTTTGTTCCAGAATCCCGGACGTATCCATCTGGAAATGGTTTTTACAGCGTCTATCATCGGAACACTGGTCCATCGAATCCAGCAAAAAACACAGTCTACCGGTTTCATTCAGCATGCCCGCTATTCTGCGGGCTTTTTCCGGACTGTAATCCACCGATTTCGTCTTACCCAGAAGGCCGACGACTCTTTCAATTAATGTTCCTGTGTTCTCAAAAAATTCATTAACGTCTTCAAACACCGGAAGCGGGGCGTCTTTTAAGCGGTTTTGCATCAGCTCCAATTGCGTTCGATAAAGAAATGTGGTCTTTCCCACACCTGCACCGGCAATGATAAGTACTCGCTTTTTTTTAAGGAAAAGATTATGAAATGCATCCGTATCGATTGGCTCCGTGTTTTCTTCAAAATCCTGCGGTATCTGATTGTCTTTTTTAATTACCCGCCGCATGCCGGGAGGCATGTAATCGAAGCGATCGTTTAAATTGGGCGCCCGGCCGGCCATCTTGATATCGTAAGTGCGGGTCGCCTGCGCTTTTAGTCTGTGACGCGCGGCATTTACTGCGCTTAAAATGGTTTTGTCATCAAGTTTGGTATAATGTTGAATCTCGGATAATTGCTGGACGACATCTTGCCGGAACCTGGCTTTTTGGCACTCACGGATTTGTTCAAATAAATTCTTTAGCTCCGGATTGGTGGATATCTCATAAAGCATTCGAACAAAGATTCTCGGGACGACGGATGAAAGGGTTTCGGGCTTAAGAGAGTTAAGATTTTTACTATCCTTTAGCTCAAACAGCACATGCTCCATTCCTTCAACAGAGAACATATCGACACCGGTTGCATCCTGGAACCCGGAGAGCCCATACAGGTTCTCCGTGATCGTCTGACGGAGTCTATCCTCCAACTCACCGTCTGATCGATAAAATAGTTCCTGAAGACACTTGATTTGGTCTTCATCTATTGCCCTCATTGCTGGAAAGTCCTTCGACAGTTTTGGGAATAGGCTCTTTAAGCCCATTTCAAGACTGTTTTGGATCTCATTTTCCGACAATGCTTTTGTAGTTTCCGTCTGCTGTAAGTGTTCCCGGTGCCGTTGTGCCAGATAATATACGCCGCTTGTGGTCAGTCCAATAAGCAATGATTCGAGCATAGGTCGTCCTTTGAAATATAGTTTCCTTCTAATATCGATAAATTCTGAGGCTGTCAATATCAACTCAAAATAGTGCAGATATTATCTATATGATATCATTGATATTATCAAACGTATTTATTGCCGATGCAATAAGAGACTTGCCTAACACTCTTATCATGGCATAGGTTTATATTTGATAATTTGTTAGCATGGTTAGTGTTTGAAATCTACTATTTAAATGAAAATATTCGTTCTATTTCTTTCAGGAAGCTATACGTACCAAAATCTGATTTTCTTATTGAAGTTAAAACGTCTTGTTCTCGAATCAAGTTCTGACCATGCATATGGATGTTCGCAAATTTGTTCGATAGCAGCATATACTTCTTCAGAAAATCTTAGCCCCAAACCTGCCTGGCATTCTTCATAATATTCAATTGCATGAAAAAATTCTCTCTCGGAGGCCTCATGAAAGCTGAATTTCATTTTAAAAATCTTTTCTTAATCTTTTCAAAAACTTCTTCACCAGGAATCAGTTTAGCTTTCCCACTATCAAGTTCTTGACATCGGCGTTCAACTTCTTTTGACCATGCTTGATCAATATCGTTTTGGGTAGGTAAATTTGTGCTAATAAGCAGCTTATCTATCAGAGTCAATCGATCATCAATTGGCAGATCAAGCGCTTGTTTATAAATTTTATCAGCTAATTCAGCCATATTTCACCCCTTTTTTCACTTTAAAGATGTGATAAAACTATAATATTCTGGAAGGGTTTCTTCTGACAATGCTTTTCATCCAGTTTAATCAAAAAATTGAAACTCAAACGAGGGTTAATAAAAAAAAGCAGGGCCATTTCTGACCCTGCTTTGTGATTTTTTATATGGATTAAATTATGTTTAATACTTCTTTCTTCTAATTCTTACAAGGGCAAGGAGTCCCGATCCAAACAACAAAATAGCTCCTGGCACAGGAACAGGCGATGCGCTTATATCACCAGTGATTGTCACTTGATAATCACCATGATCACTGGCAAGACCACCTTCTCTAAACAGAGTAGGATAGTCTCCTTGCTCTACCGAACCAGTTAGAAAAGCATTAAATCTATTTTGTAGGTTTTGTTCCAAATTTTGGTCTGCATTATAGGTACCAACCAAAAGAAGGTAGCTACCCACATCAAGGTTTATGGTTATGTATGAATCATATGTGAATACTACAGGGGTGGGGTCATTTTGATTGACAACTAATGAGCCATCGGATATTCCTTGGTTAGAATCACCATCGTCATCACCTTCAATGAAAACCCATTCAGATCCATTGTGTTGCGCTAAAAAAATCTCTGAATCAAAGTATGCAAACTCGCCGTCACCATTTACATCAATGTCAGTTTCTATGTTACCGGCTGTACCATCTTGCCAAGTGAAATCTCCGTTATTTTCAGCCGATAACACATCGAAAATTATAGTACCGGATGTGTTTACGGTAATTAACCAGTGGTCGACTGTATTTCCATAATTTTGTTGGGTTTCATGTAGAGTTCCAGTTATCACTGAAGATGCGAAGGCAGGTGCTATCATAAACATTGCTCCTGCTATTGTCAGTGCGATAACTCCAAACACGTTTTGTAGTTGCTTCCCAGAAATAATCATTTCATACCTCTCTATGTCGTGATTTCTTTATTAAAGTTTCAAAGATAGGAACGATCATTGGATGTGCGGATATCATTATGAATCTATCCATTCTTTCTGTCATAGGTATCGGAATATCTATGTGATGTCAATTAGGAAAACCCTATAGCTTTGAAAAAAATATTATCTTTAAAAAATTGAAAAATTAGAAAATTTTTTCATTAATGATACTACAAATGATGAGTACGATAATTTATTTTCATGATTTGCAATAGGAATCTACAACTATTCTGATAATGTTCGATTTATTGATTACAGTTAACAGTATAAAACATGTCACTACCTTGAGCTACTGAAAGAATTATGTCAGCAGGGAAGTGTGCAAAATCTTGAAAATCGGCGCAAAGACCTTTACGAGTTGGTGTGGTTCATATCACTATTCCCAATGAATGCATTCTCTTTTTAGGCTGTAATTTTTACTTTTCTTTTGATTCGATCGGTTACCAGATAAAGCGCCGGTACGTATGCCAAGGTCAGGAAGGTTGAGACCAGCAATCCTGCAATGGCCACAACCGCTAAAGGTGATAACCTTTCCAGTCCGACAGCCATTTCAGCGGCAATCGGAAGCATTCCGGCTATGGTACTCAGGGCCGTCATTAAAATCGGTCGTGTCCGGCGGCGGATCGCTTCTTCAATGGCTGAATGAATGTCCGCCCCGTTTGAGCGCGCGGTTTCAATAAACTCGACAAGCAGTATTGAATTGTTTACCACGATGCCGGCCAGCAGGATCATGCCCATGGCCGCAGGCATGCATAAATGCCGTTCCAGGAGCAGCATGCCCCAGGGCACCCCGATAAAAGCCAGAGGAATGGCGCTCATAATAATTATGGGGTGCAGGTATGACTTAAAAGTAATCACCAGTGAAAAATACAGAAAAATAATCGCCAGCGCCATTGCTCCGCCAAGATTGCCGAAGCTTTCAGTCATTTGCCGGATTTCTCCTTCCTGGCTTAGCGTATATCCGCCGGGAAGTTTAATGTCCGACAGTACGGCAGTGACCTGATCCTGAAGATGGGTGATGGCGGTTCTGGAACGATAACCCAGCAGGTTGACAACCGGCAAAAGGTTTTGTCGGGTGATCTTTGACTGGCGCCAGACGGTGCGGAAATCGGCAATTTCTTTTAGCGGTACGGTGCCTGACGGTCCCGGAATCTGCAACACAGCCAGGTCGTTGACGGTATTTATTGTATTCTGATCAAAGCGCAGTCGAATGCCGTAACCGTCTTCTCCGGCAATACTGAATTGTGAAGCTATTTTACCTGTTGTTGCCGTCATAAGCGTTTCTGAAACATCTTTGGGAGAAATACCGTAACGGGCGAGTTTCGTTTCATCAAGATCGATGGCAATTTCCTGTTTGGACCAGTCCCATGAACGGGATATGGATGTCAGTCCCCTGATTTTATGAAGTCTGGCAGCGACATCATCGGCAAGCTGGTCCAGAATTCGCGGATCAGGCCCGGAAATCATGACATCAATCGGTGCTGCAATGGAGGACAGGGGAGTTGCGCCGTAATCATAAACATTAAAACGCTTCAGGCCGGGCAGTTCACGGAATGTCTCGCGAAGACCTGCTTCTATTTCCCAGATGGATTTGGTACGCGCAAACCGGTTTTGAAAATGGACAGTAATCAGTCCTTCCTGAGAGGTGCGATCCGCACCAAAACTAATGACATTGGGTTCGGCTCCTACAATCGTAGACATACGGACAAAACTCGGAACATTTTTAATTAAACGCTCCATATTTTTCACCACCATTTCGGTTTGTTCAATGGTGCTGTTAGGCCAGACTTCAAATTCGATCTTAACAATACCTGTATCCATTGACGGCATCAGATCTCTTCCAACCAGCGGCATCTGTCGCATACTGATCAGCAGCAGGCCGATCAGAATCGGTAAAATCAGCATACCCCATTTCGAGGTTGCCATCCGAAAACTTTGTATAAAAAAATTCTGAAGCGGTGTGATCCAGAATTCACAAAAACGCTGAAGCGCTGTTTCGATACGGTTTGCCTGTTGGCCTGGTTTCATAAGAATCGGTGCCAGCAATGGAATAACCGTAACAGATATCACAAATGAAGACAAAAGGGCCAAAGATAGTACTACCGAAAGTGGCCGAAGGATTTTCTGGGAATATCCGCCCACAAACATAATCGGCAGCAAAACGGTCAGTGTGGTTGCGGTGCCGGCAAAATCAGCAAGAATGATTTCTTTTGTGCCGTCAACAGAGGCCTGAAAAAGGGATTTAGCTCCGGAGGTGACGTGCCGGTCAATATTTTCAATCACGACAATAGCATCATCCACCAGCAGGCCTACCGCAAGGATAATAGCTGTCATAGTAACGATATTGAGTTCATAATGGATGAGCTTCATACCGGCAAAGGTCAGCAGAAATGTAAACGGAATGGAGATGGCGGCTAAAAGCGTTGTACGCATGCGTGCAATAAGCAGGAAAATAACGGCAACGGTTAAAATGATGGAATCGCGAAGGGAGGTAAGCAGATTGGATACCGATGTGTTGATCAGTTCGCCCTGGGTATCGGCGACTTCAAATACCAGCTCCGGGAAGGCAGCACGTACGTCAGGCAGTACTTTGTTTAATGCATTGAGCGTTGTTGTAACATTACCGCCTTCCGTTCGAAGAATATTAATACCGATGGCCGGTTTGCCGTTTCCATGAAAAAATGAACGTCGCTGCTGATGGGATGTTTCGATGTCTGAAATATCGCGTAAATAAACAGCCCCGCCGCCCGCATTTTTTCCAATAACGATATCAGCCAGTTCATGCCGCCTGGTGTGTTCCCCCTGAATTTTGATCATTAATTCATCATTTTTCCGGATCAGCAGGCCGCTGGGAATGTTCCTATTTTGAGAGTATATAGCGGCGATGATATTATCAATCGATAACCCGAATCGGGCAAGCCGGTCCCGGTCAACAGTCAAATTGATTTCGGGAACGTACCCACCGAAAATCTCTACATCAGCAATGCCCTGGACCCGAAGAAACATCTCCTGGATTTCATTGTCGCATAATTGACGAATCTTTGACAGAGTAAGAGATGATTTAGGCTTTGGGTAAACAGCCAGGGTCTGCACCGGCGCAGTGGCGTCGCTAATCCTGAAAATTCTTGGTGGCAGCATTTCCGCGGGAAGCATCGGCATGATGCGGTTTAAGGCGGCATTTACATCTGTGACTGCAGCGTCAAGACTTTTGTCATATTCAAATTCTACCTTTACGGCAGCGGTTTCGTCACGCACGGTGGATTTGATGGACCGGGATTTGTCCAAAGAGGCCATTTCTTTTTCCACCTGCCGGGAAATTTTATCCGCCATATCTTCAGCGGACGCCCCGGGCCAGATCAACAAAATTGATATCTTGGGATAATTGGAGTCCGGGAATAGATTCAAGGGCAGGGTTTTGAAACCGATAAAGCCGAATGCTACTCCTAACAGTATTAAAGCAGTTACCGCATGTGGTCGCTTGAGATAGGCGGATATCCAGTTCATTTTTCCCCTTCGGAAATTATCATGATGCGCCCATGCCGGCTTAACTGCATAAGCATGGATTCAGCACCGGCTGCCAGAGGTGTACCGGCTGCCAATGATCCTTCAACAACAGCCTGTTCCCCGTTGTGTCCGAGTATATTTACAGGAACCGGATGGACACTTTCATTGTCTTGAACCACAAAGACCAAAGCGCCTGTTTCCTGTTCAAGAATGCAGTCTGAGGAAACAATAAGGCCTTCCGGCATCCCGACGATCATATCCACCCCAACGGTGCCGTAACTCGGCAGTCCGAACGGCCGATCCGGTATGCGAATTTCAACAGTCGCCAGATTCCCGGTGTTAATGGCCGGATGAATACGATATTCGGTAGCATCAAGAAAAGCGTTGCCATGACTCAAATGAAACGGCATGTTTTTGGATAATCGTGTGACTGTTTCCTGGGACACGTGAACAATAACTTTATATCCCCGTTTGGTGTCTTCAATCATAAATACGGGGGTTCCGGTTGTGACCATATCGCCGTGATTTTTCAAACGCTTTGTAATGACTCCGTTAAAAAGAGACCTGATGCCGGTAAATGACAGGGAAACATTCGAAGCCTCAATTTCCTGTTTCAATCGTTGCAGTCGTGAGTATGCCAATTCATAAGCAAGATATGCTTCATTTAAAGATTCTATGGAAACAGCTTTTGTTTTAATTAATTCTTTACGCCGATCCAGCATTGTTTTTTTAACTTCCAAATCTTCCCGGGCCCCTGCCAGCTCTGCCGCTATAGCGCTTTTTTGACTGACAAGCAATCGATCGTCAATTTTGGCAACAGTCTCTCCAGCCGCAACCCGGTCTCCGGTGTCCTTATAAATTGATGTGAGATACCCGGTTGCCTGGGCGGACAATACTGCCTCTACTACTGGTTCAATAGTTCCCAGATAGTGTTCTATTATCGGGAGCTTTCCACTGTTTGCCGTTTTGATGTGAACGGGAATCGGACGAATCGTTGGCTGTGCCAAGTTTGCCAGTTCCGACTTTCGGTGGCGGACCAGAATAACTGCTGCAAGAATTAAAGCAATTCCGATTAAAATCCAAATTATGCGTTTGATGGGTTTTTTCATTTCAGAACACTGTTCCTTTTAAAAAATGCGTTGCATGGGCCACTGAGTTCAACAAACAAAATTATCTTTTGTTTCGTCTGTGGTCTTTTGCCATATTTCTATGCGGTGTCCTTCAGGATCAAAAAGATAAAACACCCTGGCATTCCATGCATGCTTACTGATTGCCGTTGGCTCCAATCCGTTTTTTACCATATCTTCCCGCACGGCTTCAATATCTTCAACTTCCAGCGCTAAAGTAATACCTTTAACCGCGCAGCTCTTTATGGAAGATCGTTTTTCATCGGCAATGCTAAGTCTTGAACTTGCGGTTAAGCTGAATTCCACAAACCAGTCTGTAGAAAAATTGATTGGTAAGTGCAACCGGTCTTTATAGAAGCAAACTGTTTTTCCCCATTCTTTACAATAAAGAATCATATTGGTGCTTATCATAATGTATTATCTTTATATTATTTGAATCCATTCTCCGCATGTTTTTTGGAAATAGTGTCAGCCAATTTATCCAGCGCTTTGAAATCATTTTCCGAAGGAGCCCCTTTACATAATACAGGGTCTAACACCTCAACTTTCAGATTGGGTATCATTCCGGCAAGTGTTTCCACGGTTTTGCCACCCCATCCGTATGAGCCGATAATCGAAAGAAATTGAGCCTTGGGCCGTAAGGCATTAGCCAGAAAAGCGCAGTATGCGGCTAAAGGATGCGGACCAGCCAGGACCGTGGGAGTACCAACGACAATAGTTCCCGCATCTACCAATGCCATAGCAAGCTTGCCGATATCTGTTACAGTCAGATTAAAAAGCTCAACACGAACTCCTTTACTCACCAAAGATGACAGAAGATGATCCACCATTATTTTTGTACTGGCATGCATGGACACATAAGGCAGCACAACTGTGTTTTTAGGTGTTCCAAGAATCCATTCCCGGTAAGCATCAATTATCCAGGCCGGATGGTCATAGATCTGCCCGTGACTTGGGGCGATCATTTGAATATTATACCCTTTGAGCTTTTCGATATTGTTTTTGATTATATTCCGAAACGGCATCATAATTTCGGCAAAATATCGTTTAGCTGCTTCATACACACGCCCTTGGTCGGTCACAAAAAGATCTGTGGTCGCTATATGGGAGCCAAAGAAATCACAACTGAAAAGAATTTGATCTTCTTTAAGGTAAGTCACCATTGTTTCCGGCCAGTGAACCCAGGGCGTATGAATGAACTTAAGCGTTTTGTTTCCGAGGGATAAAGATTCGCCATCTGTCACAGTAATAAAAGCGTTCTCAGGGACTTTTAGTAAATCAATAAGCATCTGTTTAGCTTTGGGGGTGGTAATAACTTTCGCTTCCGGAAATCTTTCAAGAACCAGCGGGATGCTCCCGGAATGGTCCTGCTCGGCATGGTGAGAGACGATAAAGTCAATTCTGGCAACATCGTCCAGTTGTGCCATCAACTGATCGGCCATGGCCGGATCGGCAGTGTCAAACAAAACGGTTTTCTCACTGCCTTCAACAAGGTAAGAATTATACGTAGTGCCGTCCGGTAATGGAATGAGAGAATCAAAAAGGCGCCTGTCCCAATCAACAGCGCCCAGCCAGTAAATATTTTCTTTTATCTTTCTTTTGTGCATGGATATATCTCCTTATAATGTTATGAAATATTTCATTTCTTACGAGCCACTTTTAAATTACATAAACGCCGGTCCAATTTTATTTATCTGAATCGAAATTATTGTGATTTAATCATTGTCAAAATCATTTTAAATTTGCTGATGGCCTTTAGTGCATGGGGTTTGTTTGCAGGCATAATAATCATTTCACCTTCTGATAATCGATGCGGTTCTCCTGAAATCTTAATTTCGACTTCTCCCTCAACTATCTGAACCATGGCATCAAAGGGAGCGCTGTGCTCACTTAAGCCCTGATCTTCGTCAAAGGCGAAAATCGTAACGGTCCCGGCTTTTTTATCTATTATTGTTTTGCTTACTACAGCATTTGCCTGATAATCTATCATTTCATTAATTTTTGATTTCATTTTGGAGTCCTTTCCATGTTTTTACCCCATTCTTTACTTTAAAGCAGTTGTTTTCGGAGTTTCTCGTTGATTTATACTTAAACATCCAGAGAGGAAAAAGTCTTTGACTTAGGTCAAGAATATCTTATCTTTTGTAATAAACGGGTCAGTATAACTCATAGCTATATTGATTTAGCTATGGACGATTTTGATATAATATTAAGCCTTTCTATTGCATCAATATTATCACTAAAATTCATTTTCTCACTTCTTAAGTCTATGTCAATCATAATTTTCATCGGGGCTTTAAGGAAGGGTGGTAGAGTTTATGTTATAGGGGATAGTGGAAGATGACGGAAGATTTAAGAATGCCTAATAGCAAAGTCTCACTTACAAAGAATTATGCTTAACGGCTTATTTGATTTGGGGCAGGGCAAGTGGATGCTGATGATTACGATTTAAAAGCTCAACAATTAAAAAAGTTATGCCATTTACAGTTCCTTACCGTACTCTATATTATTCTGCTTGTTTATGTTGTTGAACGAAGCCGCTGAGGCGGCAGGGAAAAATTAAAATTAGTGTATACTCCCTTATCTGTCCAATTTCGGGCACAATTTATAAAGGAGTGTACCATGAATAAAGCTGAAACAAATCGATGATTTCTATCTTCACTTCGAAATAACACAAAAATGGTTTGCGGTACAGTATCTTGATCGAAATGACAATACGCAAACCAATTTATGAACTTATAGACTATATCAGGCTTTAACTCTTTTTATCTTTGCTCCAAGAGCTGCAAACTTCTTTTCTATAGCTTCGTATCCGCGGTCAAGATGATATACGCGGTTTACTTCCGTTGTGCCAGATGCTACAAGTCCGGCCAGTATAAGAGATGCGCTTGCTCTTAAATCCGTAGCCATAACAGGAGCACCCATAAGTTTTGGTACTCCGGTGATCATTGCGGTATTGCCGGAAATCTTGATATTGGCACCCATTCTTTTTAATTCGCTTACATGGATAAATCTGTTTTCAAAGATTGTTTCCGTGATTACGGAAAAACCTTTTGCGACCGACATCAAAACCATAAACTGCGCCTGCATATCGGTGGGAAACCCGGGATAGGGCATGGTTTTTATATCAATGCTTGAGATTTTCGCCCCTCCTTTTACTCTCATGGAATTGCCCTCTATACTGATATCCGAACCGATCAATCTAAGTTTGTGAATTACTGATTCCAGATGTGTAGGTTCGCAATCAACAATTTCTATATCACCACCGGTAAGTGCCGCAGCAACCATAAAAGTTCCGGCCTCTATTCTATCGGGTATAATCGGCGTTGAAACAGGTTTTAAAGAAGGCACTCCTGTTATTGTTAACACCGATGTTCCTATGCCTTCAATCTTTGCTCCCATTTTATTTAGTACATCAGCAAGGGCAACAACTTCAGGTTCTCTGGCCACATTACGAAGAGTAGTAATCCCATCCGCAAGAACGGCCGCCATCATGAGATTTTCAGTGCCGGTTACAGAAACTGTGTCAAAATAAAATTCCGCTCCCCTTAATACATCTGCACTTGCTTCAACATATCCATGAACAAGATCAACCTTTGCTCCAAGAGCGGCAAGACCCTTCAGATGCAGATTTATAGGACGCGCTCCTATAGAGCATCCGCCCGGAAGAGAAACCCTTGCTTTTTTAAGCCTTGCTACAAGAGGGCCAAGAACCAGTATGGATGCTCTCATTTTTCTTACAAGTTCATACGGAGCCTCATAATTATGAAGGCCTCCGGCATCCATTTTTAATGTATTCCCTTCAGTTTCAATATTTACCCCAAGATTTATGAGAAGATCTTTTGTGCTTTTTATATCCATTAAATCTGGAACATTTGAATATGTGCAAGAACCGTCAACAAGCAATGAAGATATTAAAATCGGAAGTGCTGCATTTTTTGCACCGCTTATTTTAACCTCACCGCTTAAAGGATACCCGCCTTCAACTATTATTTTATCCATTATTACCTTTTATGTGTGTATCAAAAAAAGCTTTGCCAATACAATAAGTTATTCCGATGACAATAATTATAAGAGCAAACCATAAGCCGCCCATAAAGACCATATGAGACATATCCCACATCCATTCAAAACAGAAAGAAAACATTATTTACCTCCATGTAGCGCCCAAGTGTTAAGGTAACTGTGCTGGTTGTTTGGTTCACAGTTCACAGTTGGTCTCCTTGAGCCCTTCATACGCAAATCCCGGCTTATTATTTATACGATAGAGCCACTAAACGTTTGGTTTTATCGAACTTTAACCTTGAACTGTGAACCATGGAACTCTGAACCCAAAGAGTTAAGGATTAAGCTCCTTTTCCTGCGGAAAGACCGGCAAATAACGGTATGAAAAAGATACTATAAGCACACCGTAAGCAAGCGGCAGAATTGTAGTTGCAACCTCCTGCCAGCTTGGAATATACATTTGCCATGTTTCAAATGTTAACACCGGAGCGGCCATTACCTGAAGAACAAGTACCCAGCGGTTTATACAAACCCCTAACACCGCAAGAATTGCAGCGATTATAAGTGCAGATTTGTTTTTTCGCCCTTTTTGAGATATCAGTATCAGCGCAGGAAGAATTCCGCAAACTGCTATTTCAAGAACAAGTATCCATATGCCATAAAAAGGATTATTTGAATAAAAATCCATAAGACTAAAGCCTTTTTCAGGAAGCGTAACCATTGCCCAATACAGAGTATCTATTATTTTCGCAATTATATAAGTTCCTAACATCCAGCCGGAAATCTTTGCAAGAAGTTCTATTACATTGTCCTTTACAAGTCTTTTGCCTGTAACTGCTTCAGTGATTTTTGTAATAAGAATTGTAAAACAGGGCCCGCAGGCGGCAGCCGACCATGTGAAGAGGAAAAATGTCCAGGGCCAGATAAATACTCCTTCTCTGTAACCAAACGGGCGGCCGAACAAAACACCGGATACACCACCCAAAGATCCCTGATGAAAAAATGACAGAAAAACTCCTGTTGCAGCAAATACGGCCATTATTGAATGCATGTTATGGCCAAGGTGATGGAAAAAGGGGATTTTATCTATACGTCGGTTTTCAAGTATGATGGGGATATATTCTATAATTAAAACAAAAAGATAGCATGTAAGACAAAATGCCACTTCGGTAAGCATTGAATGCACATTGGCGTGCCAGAAAATAAACCAGCCTCTTATTGGCTGCCCGACATCAATACCTAATATAATAAGTGCTGAACTGTAGCAGATAAAACCGATAATAACTGCATAGTTTACAATATTTTTAAGTTCATCTTTGCCGATTATATATCTTAAAAAACCGGTAAAAAATGCCCCGCCGCCAAGCGCTATGATAGCAAGATCGGCCCAGATCCATAACGCAAAACCATATGCATCATTCATATTGGTCTGGTTAAGACCTTTAATCCAGCAAAGCAGCATGGCATAAACACCCCATAACAGCACAGCACTTGCTGCCCCTATCCACAAAGCAAACTGCCATTTAGGACAGCGCTTTAGTTCCCCGGATATAATATTTGAATCCATTGACTACCTATCCTCAATTAATTCTTTTCATTATTAAGATAATTATCGCCTGCATCTCTAACCCATTTTTTGCTTGAAAGATAATATATTTTAGGATTTGTCTGAAGTCTTTCAAGGAGCCTGAAAGCGTTTTTATTTTTCTTAAGTTTATAAACTGCATGACCGGTATTATTAAGATCCCCAAATGTAATGGCACCGGCAGGGCATGCCTGCGTACAAGCCGTCTGGTATTCGCTTTCTGCTACTTCATTGCGGCCTTCATAATATGCTTTGTCTTTTGCAAGCTGATACCTGTGGAAACAAAAGCTGCATTTTTCGACAACACCTCTCATGCGCACCGAAACATTAGGGCTTAAGTATTTTTCCATGCCTTTAGGCCAGATCGGGTCCCACCAGTTAAAATATCTTGCGTGATAAGGACATGCAGCCATGCAGTATCGGCATCCGAAACATCTTGTATAAATCTGGCTTACAATTCCGGTTTCCATGTTGTAATCGGTTGCTGTTGCAGGACAAACGGAAACACAGGGCGAATGGCCGTGGTCTCCTTTTCCTCCGCAATGCTGGCAGGGTCTTGGAAGATAACAGATCTGGGTATCAGGAAATGATTTGCCGTTTGTGAGCCTGTAAACTCTCATCCAGGTAATGCTGTCAAGCTTCTTGGATTCATCTTTCTTGAATGACACATTATTTTCAGCCATACAGGCAACCATGCATGACCCGCAACCGGTACATTTATCCAGATCAATTGCCATCCCATATTTTTTAGCGTCTTTACTGCTTTTATCTTCTTTCATCCAAACCTCATTCTCAAACAGCTTTGCTCAGAGCAGCCCTTATACCCCAGGCTGCATCAAGGCCGGAAGCCGGATCTTTTTGTGTCCCGATCAGTTCATTAACATTAATTCCCTTGCCGGCAAGATAATTGTCATATGCACTATGGCCAAGTCCTCTCGGCATAGCTATAAGACCGGGCATTATTCCTTCAAACAGATGAATTTTTACTCTTGCCTTTGCTTTGGAAGTTTCGATTATTGCATAGCTTCCTTCTGTAAGTCCCAAAGCTTTCGCAGTTAGAGGATTTACTTCCACAAGTACATCATTTCCAAGAAGAACTGTATCTTCCACTGTTTTTACGGTAAAAGGCGGATCACCTATATAGCCGTTTGCAATTCTGATAGAATCATAGGGTATAAGAATAAACGGGTATTTATCCGGATCGGCCCCGGCATCAGGATAAGTAAATAAACTGTTAATATCTGAAAATCCTGCTGTAAAATCAAATTTTTTTGAAGCTGTTTTTAAGGTCAAAAGTTCAGCTATTCTGTCTTCCCAGAATCCTTGTTCAGAAAGTACTTCCCATTTATCGCCAAGTGCTTCTTCTATAAATGAATCATAATTTTTCCACTTAAAAGAATCTGCAACAGGCGACCCTATTTTCTTTGCTATCTGAATTATAACATCGCCAGTATGTTTTGTATTAAACGAAGGATCTACAACAGGTACGCAAAGGCTGACAACTGGTTTTGGAAGCAATGCTGCATGAACATCTTCATAGCGCTCAAGGTAGATATGGTTAGGTAAAATTAAATCCGAATTCATTGCCGTTTCATCCATAAATGATGAAAAACTAACAATATAAGGAATTTTGGCAAAAGCTTTCTTTACAGAATTGGTATCAGGCAGTGAGTAAAGCGGGTTTGATTCATAAACAAAAAGCGCTTCAGCGCTATATTTTCCTGAGTTAACGTCATCAGTAAAACGGTTGGCAAAGTTTGTTTCGTAATCGGCCATACCCGGCAGTGAAAAATATCTGCGACCGGAAACAGTAAAAACGCCCCCTTTTTTGTTTATGTTTCCAACAAGCGCATTTAATGCCTGCACCGCCATAACTTCACCTAAAAATCCCTGTTCTTTACCCTGTCCTTTTCCACAGACTGCTAAAGGTTTTGCAGCACCGGCAAAATCATTGGCAAGAGTTTCAATTGTTTCTTTTTTAATGCCTGTTATCTTTTCCACCTTGTCAGGTGAATAAAAAGCCTGAACAAATGCGGCAAACTTTGCAAATCCTGAAGCATTGCTTTTTACAAAATTAACATTAAAAAGTGTTTTTGAGATAATTACATTTGCAAGCCCCAGGGCCAAAGCGTATTCGGTTCCCGGATTAATCGGAATCCACTTATTTGATTTTGCAGCAGTATTTGAAAGACGCGGTTCAATTTGTATAATCTTTCCACCGGCTTCACGTAAAATGCTGTTTGCCCGCATCATGCGAACAGGCGATCCCCAGCCTTCAATAAGACCGCTTCCGAAACTTAAGATAAAATCGGAATTTTCAATATCAAAGGCAAGCTGTGCTTTTTGTCCTGAAGAACGAAAAGCTGCAAGTTCATAAGCATCGGAAACAGATGGCATCCGCATGAAATTGGAAGACCCGTATACCGAAAGAAATTTTTTAAAAAGCGCTGGCACTGTACCCTTATCAGTACCGGAAATACAGGCAACAGAGTTCGATTCCTTGTTGTTTCTTAATGCCTTAAGTTTTTGAGAAACTTCTGAAATAGCTTCTTCCCAGGATATTGCGATCCATTTTCCTGATCCTCTTTCACCGTCTCTTTTAAGTGGAGACTCTATACGTGTGGGACCATAGAGAAGTTGCAATCCCGAAAGTCCTAAAAGACAAATTCCCCCGTCATTAACGGGATGCCCTTCTATTCCTTCTATTTTAACAGCTCTGCCATTAATCTTTCTGACGGAAATTCCACATCCGCCAGTGCAAAGAGTGCATGCAGAATTAACATAAGTTGCTTCACCATCAGGTGGCACAGGAGTCCAGGGCCATGTCTGCGTCCATATTGCACTGTCATCCATAAGCTTTAATGGCAATGGTGAAAGCGCAATACCTGCCGCACCGCCTATTCCAAGCGACAAGAAAGATCTTCTGTCTATTTTCATAAGTTTTTCCTTAAGCAGGACGGTTTCATAAGAGCTTCATATGCAAGGCTCGTGAATCTTGAGGAATGAAGAGTACTTATTCGTACGCTGCAATGACGAAAGATGAAACGAAACGCAGCAGAGGGAGCTCTTATGAAACCGTCACTTATGGCACACAAAGCACGCCTCCTTATCTGTCTGAATGCTTGATCTTCTGCCGGTTTCTTTTTCATGGCATTTTGCGCAATCATCCATCTTCATTCTATCCCACGAATTTTCCTTGGTTCCGGCAATGTTCTTTCCCCAGATATCACGGCTGTAGCCGGTTATTCTGTTTTGTTCATATGGTTTTAAACTGGTTGATCCTCCAATGCCCCCGTGGCAGATGGCGCACTCCATTTTTGCCTTTTTAACATGGGCTGCATGGGAGAAGAAAACACAGTCGGGCTGTTTTGAATAAATCAGCCACGGAACTTCTTTTTCCTCTAAAACATATTCTTCAACAAATATTTTCTCATCAGGACTGTCACCCTGTACTTCCTGATGGCAATCAGCGCACTGCGCAAGTTTTGGAACTCCTGCAAAACTTCCGTCTTCCCTAAAGATATGGCAACTTTCACAACCGTTATCAACCTGTTCGTTATGAATAGCATGATTAAAATCCACTGGTTGCGTTTTCTTTGAATAAAGAAGTTTTGGGAAAACCACCCATCCTATTAAAAGACCTGCAACAAGACCGATTATGGAAAAAAGCATTATAGACCCTTGTGAAAATTTTCTTTGGCCCTTTTTACCCACTTTTATACCTCTCCGTTGTCAGCATTAGTATAAACCTCTTTAGTTTTCTCAAACGATTCACTCATTATTGTTTCGGCATGCTAATGTTTATTGTGCAAGAATAAATATTAAAAACAGATAGTTACTAAATAACCCCCGATTATAGAATAATGGTAATCGATATTTAAAATTCGCATTAATATAGAGTTTGCCTACTCTTTGTGGTTATTCTTGTCAAGAAATTTTCAGATTCCTGCCATAAGCAAATTGCAGAATAAATATAACTTATCGGTAATTTAATATGCTTTGTCATTTTCTATTCGTTCTTTGTTAGTTTATAAAATATTTATTGATTTCTTTTTAAATACAGGTATTATCCCGCCTCCGATATCAGTGTGATACATATAATAATATAAATCAGTGTAAAGGAAATTGATTTGGGCGGAAACGAAACCTTTAATCTTAATTCTGAAATCCTAAGGACATATCGTAGCATAGATCGAAACATTAAACGCATCCAGCGTGCAACTTCTCTGTCTTGCCCCAAAGGATGCGGGCTTTGTTGCAAAACCCAAAAGATCGAAGCAACTATTCTCGAAATGCTTCCGCTTGCAGAAGCTATTTTTCAAAATAAAGAAGAAGAAACAATTTTGCTTAGATCAGAAAATCTTATTGAAGAAAACGATTTTTCCTGTGCATTATTTTCACAGGATGCCAACATTCCGGTAAATGGACACTGTACTTACTATTACTTCAGACCACTCTTATGCAGGCTTTTCGGATTTGCAGCACGCAAAAACCGTTATGGCGATCTGGAGTTTTGTACTTGCAGGCATATCAAAGAAAGTTATCCTGAGAACGTTCGCAGAGTCGGTATAGGCATTTCAGCAGGAATGAATATTCCGGTATACCAGGAAAGCTTTATGCGAATAGCTGCATTAAACCCTGGGATTGGTTTTAAGAGACTCCCAATTAACATAGCCATCAAAGAAGCTTTGGAATATATTTACTGGAGAAGGCCGAAAAGATTCAAGATGGCTAAAGCCTCTTGATATTTATAGATAACGGGAAGTAAAATTTTAACAAACAAACTCATCCTTATGACATTGAATAGGAGCCGTGTCTGTAGCAACAAAACAGATATTGCAATTATCACATTTTGCAGATTCGCTTTCATTTTTCATAAACTTGTTTGCAAGATCGGGTTCTAAGAGTAACGGCCTTGCAAGGGATACAAAATCGGTTTTACCTTCACGAATGGCGGATTCCATGAATGCCTTGCTTCGCATACCGCCTACTGTAATTACCGGCAAAGATACGGCCTGTTTAACCCTGGCTGCCGTTTCCAGATTGTATCCTTCCTTAAATGGGGGTTGAATAAGTTTATTAAACGGTGCTATCACATAACGAATGAAACCTTTCGCGATTTTTCCCAACTTACAATATGGCCGCAAGTACTTTAAAATTCCTTCTGTGGGAAAGTATCCCCTTGCCATATAAAAACTGTCTTCATCACTGCCTGCGCTGATTTCAATAGCATCGCAACAGCCGGTTTTTTCAACCATCCTGGCATATTCAACACATTCAGCCGGTTTGATACCGTCATGCCACCGCTCAAAACTGTTGAGTTTTATTAAAACCGGATAGTCCTTACCAACCTCTTCGCGCACGGCCTTAAGTGTTTTCGCCACAATTCTGAATCGGTTTTCTTTACTTCCGCCCCACTTATCTTTTCTTTTATTAGAACGCCGGGTAAGAAAAGTGGAAAGCAGGTAGCCGTGTGCGCCATGGATTTGCACGCCATCGTATCCCGCTTTTTGAACGCGTTTGGCAGCTGATGCAAATCGACTGATGATTTCTATTATTTCTTTTTGCGAGAGTTCTCTGGGGACCTCTTTGAAAAAAGTATTCGGAATTGAAGAAGGAGCAAGCAACGCACATTCCCCTGTTGCTTCCGAGAGAGTTTGCCTTCCGCAATGAGCGATCTGGCAGACGATTTTTCCGCCCAAATTATGAAGTTTTTCAACCATTTTTTGATGTGCGGGGATGAGTTCATCATCATCAATCATGGTCATATGATAAAGTGAGCTTTTGCCATTTTGCATGATTCCGGCATAGCCCGTAATTATCATGCCGATCCCGCCCTCCACAAAGGCGCGATAAAAATTAAATTGTTCTTCAGTAGGTGCCCCGCGCCTGTCAGCCAGACCCTCATGGGAAGCCGTGCGAATTATCCTGTTATTAAGTTTAAGCTTCCCTATCATTTTCTGCGAAAACAATTCAGACATGATTCCCTCCTTTATTTTCCCAATTTGATTTTACTGCACTATTTTGCCTCGATCCAGTTCCAGTACATGTGTGATGGCATTTGGCAATTCTTCTGTATGATGAGTTACATACAGAAGACTAACCGGTGTCTGCCGGCATAAAGAATCCAATAATTTAATAACCCGTGTCCAATGTGATACATCCAGGCCCTGACATGGTTCATCCAGGATCAATAACTGTGGTTGTTTGACAAATGCCCTTGCTATCAAGGCCAACCGTTGTTCGCCAATAGCTTGTGAATAGAAGTTTATAGCTCATAAATATCTCCAATTTATATCATTCGGTTTTCTCCGGCATCTTTTGTATGAGAATATGCCAGTTAGGGCGGTGCCAGCTTATCCGAAAATGTTCAAGTGTGGATTCTACGGCACGTTGTTCCTTCTCAATGCCGTCAAGAAAGAGCACAAAGTCAGTCTGGGCGTCTTTGGTTCCATATTGCTCGTCGAATTGGCGCACCATTTCGTTTGGTGTGCTCACCTTTCTCCCCATTATCTCGGATATGGGAAATCTGATTCCTTTTATCCCGAGCCCAGGCTCGTAGGCCTTGTACACCAATTCCGAACAGACCAGAGAAGCATCGGTTTCGAAGTCAAAGTTAAAGTCATAAGGCCGTCCGCTATAGTGAAACGCACGCAGTATAGCCGCGGCTTTTTCGGGTTTCATAAGTATAGGCCTGAGCACAACTATGGAATCGGCAGCTCCTGAATACTCAAGTGAAGTAAATGATACTCCCTCAGATATTGCCTCCAGAACGCAGGGTGCGTGCCCGCTCTCCTGCGGGGTCGTACTGATTTTATAGGCATTGGGATAGCGTTGGCTTAGAAGTATTTCCAGATCGCCGTTGGTGACCCCCTCACTTTTTACCCATGCTATCGTTTCCGGGTCGGATAAAAAAGAACGTCGCTCCTCCGGCGTGCCCACGTATAGGGCTGCGTGGGTCCAAAAACCAGGAAGCCCCATGTTGGACAGATACCATTCGTGCCGTTCAAAAATGATATCTCCGGGAAGGAGCCGCTTTCTCATTGATTCTATTTGCTCGCCGGATATAAGGTGTATCCCTTTGCGAAGCACTTTAGTATCCCCCATCCATTCTGAGACGTTCTTTTGAACAGGTAACCAGGCCACAAATGTGGCCTTCTGCACTATTGCCACGGCATTCTTTATGGTTAGGATATAGCCGGTTCCTTTACCCATCTTCCAGATGTAGTTGCTGTCTTCTTCAATAATAGTGCGAAGTTCCGGTGATGCACTATCTGCTGCATACTTTTTGCCGATGATCTGGAGTGCAGAAAATTCCGTTGCAATAGCAGCATTAAGGAAGCGAAGTTTGAAGCAGCCAAAACTACCGGCTTCGATGCCAAGCTCAGGGACAGCCTCATCAAGTATTGTATTTAAGCTGGAGTTCTTGTCTGACAACTCAATAAATTCCAAAGCATATCTGTAGCCGGCCAGGAAGGTGGCGTGGTTCAGAGTAAAAGAGGTATTACGCCGATATTTATCCGGGAACAAATTAAATTCTTTCCACTTACTTCGGATCGTATCCAAAGCAGCCAGACTGTCCAGCACGGAACTCCAGGTGTTCCAGATAGCCAGCTTATCCTGCCGTGTTAAAAGATAGCTCTTTTTAATATTATTTTGGTTGAATAGGTCAGGCCGGGAGCGGGTAAAATCAGCAGCCCTTTGAAGACCGGCACGGGCGATCATAAAAGCATGGCTGGAAGCTAAGATGCGCTTCTGAAAATTTTCATCAGCAGAGGCATCAGCGCGAAACTCTGTGTTAGTGAAGATAAGCACTGCAAAGACAAGAATTAACCCAACAATCCGTTTCATATATTCCTCTTAAAAACATCAATAAGTTTATCTTGGGCAAAGATTGCCTTGTTTGTATGCTTTAGAGCCACTTTCAGAACGTTTCAGTTTGGTCAAGCTCAAGGCGGGAGAGAATTTCAACCACATGAATACATTGAGTATTTAGAGGATTGAAATTTGAGCCCAACGCTTAAGATCGGCAAAAATGGGGCGTTTTGAAACTGGCTCTTTTTTCTCACCATAAAAACGCAACTCCACGCTTGCCCAGGATGTAGTCATCAAATATTGTTGAAGCCGGTTTGTTCGCCATACCAAGACACACATGGAGTGGCAATAAATGTTCTTCTCGGGGGTGACAGTATCGCGCCGAAGGGGCTTTCTGCCACTCAATCAGAAATTGTTCACGCTCAGACTGGGATATCGGGCCGGCACATACCTCAATCAGCCAATTTTGGAAGGCTTCATTGGCAGGATCTGGCGTATTAATTCCTTGCAAAGAAAAGGCTTTCATGTTGTGGAATGAAAACCCGGATCCAATCACAAGGATATTCTCATACATCAATTCCCGCAACGCTTTGCCGAGAGCTATATGTGCCGTCGGATTAAGACCGCTCAATAGCGAAAGTTGCAGCGAAGTAATATCAGCTTGAGGATACATCAGTTTCAGTGGTATGAATAAGCCGTGGTCAAATCCCCGCTGAGGATCTATACTAGCCGGTATATTGTTTTTGATCAGCAGGCTGGCTATCCTATTCGCAAGATCGGGACTTCCAGGGGCTGGATAATTGATTTCATAAGCTTCATCAGGAAAACCATAATAATCGTAAAACATGGGAGGAGTATGTGCGCCTAACAATGTTGCTATGCTTTCTTCCCAATGGGCACTGATGACGAGGATAGCATCCGGTTTCTTAAGCTTCGAAGGAAGCTGGAGCATAAAACTTATCATCGCTTTGTGGCCGGCATCTCCGAGAATTGGCAAGGGTCCGCCTCCGTGGGAGAAATAGACAATTTGGGCTTGATTTCGAGAATTATTTTGATTCGACATTAAAACCTTTCTGCTAAATCATTTTTAAGTTGTTTCACCGCAGTGCGGTTTCTCCCGGTTGACTTGGCCGCATAAAGCGCCTGGTCCGCTGACATAAGCAGTGATTGCGCAGATAAATGGGAAGTATGCACACAGCAGGCCACACCCAGGCTTAACGTAATCCATGGACTGATCTGCGAATTGGCATGGGGGATGCCCTGCTTTTCGATCGAGTGCCGAATGTTTTCTGCCAGTTGGAAAGCCCCCTCTTCCGGCGTATCCGGCAGCACAAGCACGAACTCTTCACCTCCGTAGCGCGCAACCAAATCACCGGGCCGCTTGCAATTGGAGGAAAGCTCTGTAGCTACCTTACGCAAACAATCATCACCCGCTTGATGGCCGTAAGTGTCGTTATACAGCTTAAAATAATCCACATCACACATAATAACTGACAGAGGTTGCCGTTCCCGCGCCATGCGCTTCCATTCCTGCTCAATACACTGATCGAACCTGCGGCGGTTTGCTATGCCGGTTAGTCCGTCTATTTCAGAAAGGTCTTTGATCTCCTGGTAGTATCTGGCGTTCTCTAAGGCCATCCCACAGACATCCATCAAGCCTGAAGATAGGATCAGGTATCTGTCTATGTATTCCGGAAATTGCAGGCCATCCAGTTCAAACCTGCCCATCAATCTTCCGTTTGCAGAAATCGGCAAAACAAAGCCCTTTTCGCGGCGGATGACCGCATCTGTGGCAGGAGAAATATCTGGCTCCTCTTTTTTATATGTAATGGTACGGGGTGCAAAAAGCATATTGAACATATCGGTAATCTGACTGACCACCTCATCTTCATTTTTGACTTTGGTGATTGTCCTTAAAAGGTCAAAGGCCATGGCATAATAAGACAGCTCTTTCTGTTTCTCATCAAGCAGGCTCAGATGTTCGTTACTGAATAGTTTAACCTGTCTTTGAATGACGACATTGGCAACAAAAAGGTCAATAAAGCCAAGTCCTACCGTTAGGGCTTCATACGGTCTATCAACAAAATCCGAAAATTCCTGAAGGTTGCGGTATGCCGCATCATCCACCCCCGTATCGAGCATCAGGATTTCCTTGGCTGACTCGGCAAAGTAGCTTTGAGCCGTAGGCCGGTCAAATCCCCATGCATTGACAAACTGCCTCCATGATGACAACCACCCCGGAGTTACCAGGTGCCGTCCTTCGCTGACATACTTATCCACCAGGTCCGGATTGGCAATCATGTGAAAACAATTGCGCATGCCATGGATGTGAAATGGTTTATAGTCCGGAAGTTCAGGTTCGGTGACGCAGAGGCTTCCAAGAACATCTACCGCAGCATAGTCCATCGGCCCCAACAGAATGTTTTTCATCTTGTCCAGTTCTACCGGCGGTCTTCCGCATGTTCCGGGAAAAAATACAATTTGAACATGAGGGTATTTCTCGGACACCTTAAGTTTTTCGATCTCCTGTCGAAAAATGCTGCAACACAGAATAGCATGCTTGCCGCTCATACCGTTTCTCCTGGGACAATCGGATAGCGGCCATAGGTTTCAACAGCCTCTGACAGGGCCATCAGCACATCTTCATGTACTTGCCAAGGTATCTCGCCATGATTGTCCGACAGGATAAACCCCCCTCCTGGGCCTGCCTTTGTAATGGCCTTTTTTACAGCTGACTCCGTCTGTGCTGTATCCCAGCGCGCCATTTCTATGCCATTTAGATTTCCAATAACGGCCAGCCTTCCCCTGCATTTGTTTTTGATGTCCTCCAGGTCCTCCAGTTCGCTGACTCCTATGGCAGTCGTCCCGGTGAGGGCAAGGTCTTCGGCAATAGGCAGGCATCGCCCTGAAGCCATATGGGTGGCTGTTGGTCCTTTGATGCGGGAGATTGTGCTCTTTGCGATGGCAAATCCGGTTTTAAGGTAAAGCTCCCGGGGTACATTGGTCGGGGAGGACAACGGATCGAAATAACAAATGGCCGTCGCACCTGCCCCAAGTTGTGCATTTGCCCATTCGACGCAGAATTCCTGGTTTAATTTCATTAGCTGCTCGAACAGTCGGGGTTGTTCATAGATCAGATCGATATAGGAGAAAAACCCCATTTGCATCACAGGCAGGGAAAAAGGAGACATTACAACCCCGATGATCGGGGCCTCCTCACCGATATCTTCTTTTATCATTTGGGTGGCCTTGAGCACCTTTATCAGACAGGGGATGTCTTTAACGCGAGGCAGTGTCAATCGTGTAATGTCATCGGGTTTCCTTATAAAAGGTGCGCCTGCATTCGGAGGGCCATCATCTACATAAATAACATTTCCACCCCAGGCCTCGAATTCCACTGCGGCATAAAAAAAGCTGTAGAGACAATCATGCCGGTATTTCTTCCTCATCAGAAGCTGTCCTAAGGCAACAGATTCGGCTTTTGAGAAATACTCTTGAATCGACACGCCAAGTTCCATTGCCCCGTGCATGGTCAACAGGAGGAAAAAAGGGACACGATCAGGTTCCTTGTGTCCCAAAGTGGTAAGAACCCGCTGCAATGAGGTCATCGAGGGGGCAGCCATCATGCGATTTCTCCATATATAGATTGAACGATCTTGATTGCGTCAGATGCCGTATATCCGACAGCGTCGGCCCCAACCTGGCGCCAAAGGTGAGGGTCAAGCCTGAACGGAGCGCCGCCGACCACTATCTTCACCGTGTATCCATTTTTATCGAGCTGTTCTCTGATATCCTTTACATGCAGCGCCGAAGGAAACATTAATACGGAAATAAGGATAACATCAAGGCCGTCATCCATTATCTTTTTAACAAGACCTTCAACGCCGAGCCTTCCATAGTCCAGCAGATCAAACCCGCAGGCACGAAGCGCTGAATACACAATACGCTTGCCGAGGGCATGATAGTCGTTGAGCGTGGTTATTGCCATTTTGGTCGCAATATTTTTCTTCCTGTCTTCTTTTGGCAGCAGAGTATCAACCAGTTCTTCACAAATCCTTCCGCTCATATAAACCTGTGCGAGAGCATAATGCCCTGCTTCCCAGCCCTTTCCAATATTTTCAAGCGCGCTTACAATTACCGTTTCGACAAGCTGCTCTGCAGTCGTATTGGTCGTTGCTTCAGCCAGTAGCCGTCTGGCCTTAATAACATCTATCGACAATAAAGCTGCCTGAAACTCACTCAATATTTCTGTCATTGCCTCTCCATGACCGATGTGCTCCGAACTCTCAAACCTCGCGGTTAGCGAAGTTTTGTTTGTAAATTAAGGTTTTAACGATTAAGCATTATAACCTAAAATATAGGTTTTGTCATGTTTTTATGACTATTTAAGGAATAAAGATGGCAAAGAGATTGATTTTTGTGTCACAACTGATAATACTCCTTCATTAATGATAGAAGTAAAATGGAATGATGAAAATCTGAGTTCAAATTTTGAGATTTTTAAAAAATATTTTCCGCGGATAAAAATGATACAGGTGACAAAGGAACTGAAAAGGGAAAAAACATTTCCAAATGGCGCTGAAATCAGGATTGCACATAAATGGCTTTCCGGGTTAAACCTGAGCTGAAGTCAGCAATTCTCGGTGAAGTTAAGAAGATGCATAATATTACCACCCAGAACAAATCTTGAATTTATTTTTCGCAATCAGTAACGGAATATTTAAAATCCGGGCATTTTCGCAAAAAACCATAA